>Ga0214473_10002529_pt1 | contig 22437 bp, 23 predicted proteins | sample RVTome_7_FD_203509 | JGI IMG/M metagenome (GOLD analysis project Ga0214473, IMG submission 203509) | Soil microbial communities from uranium-contaminated site in the Upper Colorado River Basin, Wyoming, United States - RVT98D197 | ecosystem: Environmental > Terrestrial > Soil > Contaminated >... | reverse complement strand
AAACTCTGGCTACACAAAAGGCCATTAAGGACAATTTCTTGAAAATTACCAAAAATGACGAAAAGCGCTATCAGCAGCTTCTTGCAGCAGCCAGGAGCGAACTTGAGGCTATTCAGGCTATTATTGCGGGGAAGGGTCAAGAAACTCAAGTCGGCCACGTTTCCCAAGGGGCTAGAATTGCTTCTATTATTCAAGGGGCTTCTTGTAATTCCAGCGGAGCCCATACCCACTTTATCGTGGCCCAGGGGGGGGCAACACAAAATCCCTTTAATTATCTTAAACCCGGAGTAGCTTTCGATAACTGTTCCGGACCTTACTGTGGAAGTTCCGACGGGGATCCGTTCAATCCTTCCGGCAGCTGGGAATGGCCGGTAAGTCCAACAATTGATTTTAGCCAGGGCTACGGGACTACCTGGGCTGTCAGAAACACGTGGGTGGGAAGTATATACGGATTTCATAACGGTATAGATATCGATAGTTCGTCTCCCGAGATACACGCCGTCAGGGATGGTACCTTATATCGGGGAAGCTATGTAGGAGGAGGAGGTTGTGCCCTGCGCTATGTAAGGGTTGACCACGACGAAAACAACATAGACACCTTTTATCTTCATATAAATTACTGATCTTTCTTCTTTGACTCCGTATGTTATTATGACGCCAATGCGGAATCTGAAATTGGTTGTTTTGTTATCTTCCTTTTTTCTTCTGAGTGCAAAACAAGCTTCGGCCCAGGTGGTGATAAATGAGTTTAGTTCGTCAATGTCGAGCGATGATTGGGTCGAACTTTATAATGTTTCCTCGGACGAAATCGATTTAACAGGTTGGGTAATTAGAGATACTGCTTCGAGTCCAGTTCATGAATTTGCGGGAAGCAAAATTCCATCCGGCGGATTATGTTTTGAAGAGGTATCTAACAGGCTGAATAATGGTGGGGATAGGATTCAATTATTCAATGGATCTGACTTGGTGGATTGCGTTTCCTATGGTACTGGAGGTGGTGGCTTTTGTGATTCCACCCCTGACGTAGAGGCACCATCAGCTGGAGAATCGGCATCTAGGGTCCCGGAAGGAGCATCAACGTGGAGTTTGGGTACGCCTAGCAAAACGGCGGTATCGTGCGAATCTCTAATTCCTACCCCTACACCAACTCCCACGCCAACCTCAACACCGACGTCATCCCCTACACCAACTCCTACCTCCAAACCAACCTCAACTCCAACCCCTACCCCAAAGCCTTCTTCCACTCCTACCTCCAAACCCACCTCAATTCCTATCCCGAGTCCGACTCCTTTGGTTGGGATTGGAGAGGAGGACCCGGCAGTTGCCGATGCTTCGGGTAATAGTCAGGTTTTAGGTCTGAGGGATGAGTTGAATGCCAAGGATTCTTCATCCTCTTCTGTTTTGGATTTTAGGAAAGGGAAAGTTCCCATATTAGGTATCGTATTAGTTGCCTGTGGTGCAATTTTGGTCGGAGCATCATTGTTCGTTTTTCTCAAAAGGCGGACTGCAATATATAATAAGGATAATGAAGAAACTTCTTAAATACTGGGTTCCGCCCATAATCTGGGCCTGTGTCATTTTTGTCGTTTCAGCCCATCCCCTGGCCAAAACTTCTCAAATTTATTGGAAAGACTTTATTATCAAGAAGACCGCCCACATGATTGAGTACGGTATATTTGCAGCCCTTATCTACCGTGGCTTAGTTGCCTCAGGAGTCAAAAAAAATAATGCCGGAATTTATTCGATACTTCTGGCCCTTCTTTATGGAGTAACCGACGAATTTCACCAATCCTATACTCCCGGCAGGGAGCCTAGGGTTCGTGACGTTGTATTTGATACAATTGGGGCTATTCTTACTATATATAGTATATGGAATTTATTACCAAAAGCGCCCGAGAGACTCAGGGCTTGGGCGAAAAAGTTGCAGCTGATATAGCCTCGGGTAAAATTTCCCACGTTATTGCTCTTTCGGGAGATCTTGGAAGCGGGAAAACTACTTTTGTGCAAGGAGTGGCAAGGGGCTTAGGAATAAAAGGCCGCATAATTTCCCCCACCTTTATTCTGATGAGGAGGTATCCGGTACAAAAGGCAAAAAACGAGACACATAATTTGTATCACGTAGATTTATATCGGCTCGAAGGTAGCATCGATCAAGAAATTCTTAATTTAGGCCTTCCTTATGTGTGGTCGGAACCAACCAACATTGTGGTTATTGAGTGGGCGGAAAAAATTGAAAAGCTGATTCCGGCGGGGGCGTTCTGGATAAAATTTGAGCAATTAGAAGGCAACAAAAGAAAAATATTTATAGCCTAATGAAACTTTTTATAGACACATCAGACCGAGAAAAAATAGTGGTAGGCATAGACACTAAACGCTTTAGCGAAAATGCTCGGGAAGGAGCCTCCCAAAAACTTCTTCCTTTAATAGAGGATAGTTTAAAAAAGGAAGGCAAAGGTTTTGATGACATAACCGAAATCGAAGTTGCGACCGGGCCTGGTTCATTTACCGGACTTCGGGTAGGGGTATCTGTTGCCAACGCTTTGGGTTGGTCATTAGGGGTTTTGGTAAATGGGAAGGACCTTCGCAAAGGACAAAGCGTTGATATTCAGTATTCCTAAGCTCCGACAATTTGACTGAAAACTTTTTTTAGTCTATTTTGATGTAATGAAGAAAGTTGTTTTTGTTTTGGTCCTGGTTCTTTTTTCCTTGGCCTCCCTTCTGGGCGGGAAAACTTCTTCTGCCGAAGGTTCCGATACCGAAAGAGTTATTGTTAAATTTCGCTCCCTGGCTCCAAGTTTTTACAGAGACTCTTTAGTTAAATCAAACGGGCTTGTCGAGACGGATAAGCTTAGGGCAAAAGATACCAAAGTCTTTAAGATTGCCAGCGGAAAATTTGCCGAGGTGTCAGCAAGACTTGGAAAAAATTTGCTGGTTGAATATATAGAGCCGGACTATAAAGCAGAAAAGCTTGAGACGCCCGACGACCCGATGTTTGGCAATCAGTGGGGACTAGGCAAAATTAAAGCTTCGGAGGCTTGGGATATAACTCACGGTTCTTCCGAGGTCGACATCGCGATTGTTGACACCGGAATTAATAGCGGACATCCGGATTTTGCCGGTAAAATTGCCGTATCGGTAAATTGCACGACGTCTTCGAGTTGTCCTGTCTACATAAGCACCGACCCGGATGGACACGGAACCCATGTTGCGGGTATTGCCTCTGCAATAACCAATAATTTAACCGGCGTTGCCGGGCTTTCCTGGGAGGGAAGACTTATGTCTGTTAAAGTATTGGACGATTCCGGAAACGGTTATTATTCGTGGATTGCAAACGGTATTTACTGGGCGGCTGATAACGGAGCCGAGGTTATTAATTTAAGCCTAGGGGGAACAATATCCTCAACAACCCTTAAAAATGCCATCGATTACGCGGTGAGTCGGGGGGTGGTTGTTGTTGCTGCGGCAGGAAATAACGGCAGAAATAGAGCGCTTTATCCCGCATACTATTCCAGTGTGATTGCGGTTGCAGCTACCGATTCAAATGATTTAAAGGCATCTTTTTCCAATTACGGCACCTGGGTTGATGTGGCCGCACCGGGAGTTTCGATTTTATCTACATATCATTCTTCCTACGACTATCTTTCCGGAACTTCCATGGCAACCCCTTATGTCTCGGGCCTTGCCGCCCTTATTTTCGGACAAAATCCCGGATGGGGAGCGTCGCAGGTGAGATCTCAAATAGAAAGTACCGCCGATGCAACAAGCGGAACAGGAGTTTATTGGACATGGGGAAGAATAAATGCCTGCCGTGCGGTTGGAGGATGCAGCGGACCTACCCCGACTTCAACTCCCACCCCAACCGCAACAGCAACGCCAACCCCGATCGCTACCGCGACGCCAACTCCAACTCCTCTTCCCACGGCAGCCTCAACGCCGACACCGACTCCTTCTCCTACGGCAACAGCGACTCCCACTTCAACTCCCACCCCAACCCCTACTCCTTCGTCTAAACCCTGGTGGTGTAAATACATTCCCAGCCACTACACTTGTCAGTAAGTATTTATAAGACTACAATTCGGGCTACACGGACTCGTTTCCAAGATTCTTAAGGAGGCAAACGCGCCACCTTTTTGACTTTTGGAAAGTCGCTCTTTAAAGATTACGGAAAGAAAATCAAACCCTACTTGTGAAAGGAGAAACCTCCCATGTTTGAGAAATTGCCCAGAATTTTCGCAACTTTAATGGCAACAGGCGGGGCGGTTTTGGTTATTTGGCCTCCGGCAGTCGGGAATTGGACACATGGAGCTTCCAAAGTTCTGGGTGTTGTATTGGTCGGCTTGGCCATCGGTATTGCCGTCGTCTGGAGCTTAATTGTTGAAAGCTCCAATTACAACAAATTGATGGATGCCGCCGACCAGGAGACAATCGCCCGGTTCAAAGAAGAAAAAATCTAAAAACTTATTTTCCTGGAGGGAGATATGTCTGAAAGTAGGAAAGTCGGCCTTATCGGCATCTGCCCGGTCTGCAAGGCAGACGCTCTGGTGGTATACCGGGGAAAAAGGATTGTGATGGCGGCCCACCCCAAGGATCCACCCAAATGTAGTGGTGGAGGGGATGAACCTTTGTTGGTACACGACTCAAGGGTCAAACCACACAAGCCATGGATGTAGGAGTCGGCTTGTCACATTTCCGTAAGATTTACGTTTTAGGGCCCTTATCCCACAGCAATGAACCAAAAAGGATAAGGGCCCTTCGAATTTGAAAGGGTAGTGTACAATGGGTCGTATATGAAAATGGGCGTGGTTTTAGTTGCGGTCTTTTTGGTTGTTGCCGGAGCTATTGCAACAAGGCTTAACGGGGGAGAGAAAACTGGGGAAACTCTCTCTTTGGAAGCCGAGAGTCAGGAGCCTAGTATTTCAAGTCCTACCCAAATTCCGACCGCGACATCTTCACCCGCTCCAACAAACTCCCCAACATCTTTGCCTTCCCCCTTAATCGGTACCTCTGCCTTCATTTATCCCGGCGCAAGAATTATTGCATCCTCCGATTCCTCAGCGACTTTGGAAAGTACCGAAAACCCGGACAAAATAACCGATTGGTATAAGGAAAAAATTAAAAGTTGGGGAGGAAATGTCACAAGTTTTGTTGTTACCAAAACCAACGATAATGTTTTAAATAAACTTGTAGGAAGTAATGGGAAGGGTGAGGTTAAGGTAGAAATCAAAAAAGACTCCGGTTCGTCCGTCGTAAAAATTATAGTCGGTTTTGACGGCTGAGGTTGAGCACCGTTCACACTTGACACATACAGGGCTATCGGCTAGGATACTCTGTTACGAAGGCTGCCCCCTTAAAGAAGGGGGCTTTCCATTTAAATGAACGACCAACAAGAAACGTTCTCGATCCCCAAAATTTCGGTCAACGAGTCTTTTAGGTTAAAATTCGGAGGTTTGGTTAAATCTGCGCTAATAAGTAGGATTCCCGCGGTCAAAGAGGGAGTCCTTTCTTTCTTTTCCTCAGTCCGTTCATTATTTTCCCGGGTCATCTACAGGATATCGGGGCTTTTTTCTAACTTCAATTTCAAAAAGTTTCTTCCTATTGCGGTCTTTGCCTTCTTTATACTGGGAACGGGATTTCTGGCCTATAAAAGAATAGCCGCCGGAGCTTCGTCGGGTCAAGAAATAACAATCAAGGCGGCAAAAGCTTCACAGGAGCTTAATAAAGAATTTTCCTTTCCCTTAATAGACGAAAAGGGCGAGGAGGTAGGCCGATTCAAGTTTGTCGTGCAAAAGGCGGAACTTAGGGACGAAATAATTGTTAATGGAAAGAGGGCAACCTCGGTGGCCGGTCGAACTTTTCTTATAGCAAACCTGAAGATAACCAACGAATTTAACCAGAAGATTGAAATAAACACCCGCGATTTTGTACGGCTTGCAACTGCTTCCGACAAAGCCGAATGGCTGGCCCCGGATATCCATAACGACCCCGTTGAGGTGCAGGCTATCTCGACCAAATATACGCGTGTGGGCTTTGCCATAAACGACTCCGATGCTGATCTGGCCTTAAGAATAGGGGAAATTAACGGGTCCAAGGAAGAGATTACCCTTAGTCTAAACAAGTAAATGGATCAGAATCATCACGAATATTCGGTCAGAAAGATCTCGCCAACCCTGGTGATAGAGGTCAAGAAGGCTCTCAAGAGCATTTCCTCTCACGGCAGCGTGGAAATTTATGTTCAAAGCGGTGTAGTGACACAAATAACAGTACGAAATATCAAAAAGACTACAAGTATCAATGGTAAAAACGACAAGCGGCAGAAACACACGCTCAGTCTGTAAAATACCAGGCTGGATTATGCGACGCAAACCTCTTGACAAGAACACTATAAATGGGTATACATAATGGTACATCGAGCCTATATAGAATTTAAGTAGGCTAATTTAAGACAAAGAGGCCGACCGCAAACGGAGGCTTTCCGTCCCAAGCATATCTTGGGGTGGGAAGCCTCCGTTTTCATTTGGGACCTAACCGTCTTGAATTTGAACGGAGACGAAGTGCCTCTTAAATCCTCCGTAGCTTCGAAAGAAGCGAAGGGGGAGGAGGAAAAAGAAAGGGGGTGACAACAAAAAAAATATGAATAAATTTCAAAGAAGTCTAGCAACAGCCTTTGCGGCTGGTGCACTTTTAGTTAATACAGTTCTTCCCGTCTTTGCTACAACCACGATCGTTGTTTCCGGAAACGGAACCGACAGCAATAACACCGTGGATGCATCTTTTTCTCAGACAACAAGCGTTGTTCAAAGTAACGATGCCAAGGTTGAGAATAAAGTGGATGCTACTGCAACAACAGGAGGAAATGAGGCTAACGACAATACCGGCGGAGACGTATCGATAGATACCGGAGATGCCGATGTTACAGTCGATGTAGCCAATACCCTCAATCAAAACAGCGCCGAGGTAGATTGTTGCCCCGGAGGCGACGTTGAGGTGGAAATTTCCGGAAATGCAAGCGACACAGAAAATAAAGTTGAATTGGGAATGGAAAGCCGTGTAGAACTTTGGCAAGAAAATGAAGCAGACGTTGAAAATGACGTAGACGCATTTGCAGGAACCGGGAAGAACGAGGCAAAGGACAACACTGGTGGAAGCGTATCCATTGATACTGGAGATGCATCCGTCACAATTGACCTTTCCACAGGAGCCAACTGGAATTCCGCCAAAGTCGGCGGATCAGGGGGCGGTTTGGGCTCATTGTCCGCTTTAATTCTCGGAAACGGGACCGACAGCAATAACACAATCCTTTTGGGATTGGGCAGCGGTGTATTAATAGCGCAGGCTAATGAGGCAGACGTTGATAATGATGTCGACGCATTTGCAGGAACCGGAGCTAACGAAGCCAACGATAATACAGGCGGAGAAAGCTCAATTGATACAGGTGACGCTACGGTTGATGTTACCGTTGACAATATGGTCAACTTTAACTGGGCCGCCAGCGATTGCGGATGCTTGCTCGAAGACCTTCTTCTTAAAATCGCCGGAAACGGTGAAGATTCACAAAATAAGATAGAGCTTAAGGAATCTGGATCATTACTCGAGGTATTTCAAGGAAATTGTGAAGATTTTGAGCAAGGACCATCCTCACTTGGAGAAGGGCATCATAGAAATGACTGTGAAGTAGAAAACGATGTCGATGCCAACGCAAAAACCGGAGATAATTCATTAGAAGATTCAACTGGGCAACCAGGTGGAGATCCCTCTATTGATACCGGCGATGCAGATAGCACCGTAGATCTTTCTACCAGCGGCTACTCAAACGTTTATGGCGCAACCCCCGATTGGGAAATGCCCGATTGGAGTGGTTTTTCATTCCATTTTTCGTTCGACTTGAACGACTTTATGGAGTGGTTGGGAAGCCTTTAAGTGAAACCTAAGGACTCTAGGGTTGCTCGCTTACACTTCGGCGAGCACCCTAGAACCATAGGGAGAGTGAAAAGATATAAAGAAAATATTGCGATATAAGCGAAGCTTGCCGCTTCGCGAAAGAGAAACTTATAAAAAGAGAATGATAGAAAAAGGTTTAAAACAAATAATGAAGACAATAGCTACTATAATGGTGGTTTTAGTTGTGGTGTTTGGCGGACCCACCGTTTATGCTTTTGATTTTCCTACCCCGCCTTCGGCCCCGACCCCGCCGCCTGCACCCACAGCTCCACCGGCACCGGCGCCCGATGTGACACCTCCTCCTGCACCCACCGCTCCACCCGCGCCTTGGGAACCGACTCCGACTCCGGAAGTTTACGACAATAGTCAGAATAATAATGACGGGACAGTAGAGGAAGAAGAAAGCGTTAGTTCCTCACAAACCCCAGATTCGGGGACTAGCGAGGAAGATCCTTACGCGGGGCTTTCCGGAACAGTTGACAATGGGAATGTGGGGGACACAGAGATTGATACGGGAGATGCAACAAATGCAGCCACAATTGCAAACGATATAAATTCAAATCTTTCCTCAACCTCGGGAAGTAGCGGGGGAGGAGCAACGATAATTAATGATGGAAACGGCGAAGGGTCGACAAATAACGGCTCGGCGGCGATTATAACAGACAATACTTCCATCCAGGGAAATAGCGCAAGCGTAGTCAACGATTTAGTTCAATCAAGCGTCACGGGAGAAAATTCCGCGTCAAGAAATGTCGGAAATTCGGTGGTCACTACGGGAGACGCCAATACCACCGGCACGATTGTAAATTCCGTTAATACAAATATAGACGGGGTGGCCGTTGCCGAATTTAACGTTATGGACGACCATGTCGGAGATATTATTTTGGATTTCGGAGCAGGTTGTATTCTGGGATGCACCTCGGGAGATTTCGCGGTCCAAAATTCCGGAAACGGTGCCGATTCTACGAATTCCGGCAATATTAACTCCGTTACAAACAACAATACGTTTCAAACAAACGACGCGAATGTTGAGAATAATATGACGTTGGAAGCAATTTCGGGAGGTAACCTGGCCGATTCGAATACCGGAGGAAATTCCACAATTGAAACGGGAGACTCCAATGTGTCCGCAAACGTTCTCACGTTTGCGAATAACAATATCGAGGGAAATGTTCTCTATGCCGTTGTTAATATTTTCGGGAACTTGGTGGGTGACATTCTCTTACCCGACCTTTCCGCTTTAGGGTCCTGCTGTGGCCTCAATGCCGGGATAACCAATTCCGGAAACGGATCGGAATCGACCAATACAGGATCGATTGATCAAACAGTCAATAACGAACTATACCAATTTAATTCGGTTGAATTGGAAAATAATTTGGTCCTTGATGCAACTTCCGGAGGAAATTCCGTATCGAGAAATACCGGTGGAGATTCATCGGTAGAAACCGGAGATACAAGTATTGAAGCCCAGGTTCTTAATATTGCAAACACGAATCTCGCAGGCGGCAACTGGTGGCTGGTTTTGGTAAACGAAGCGGGCAGGTGGATTGGAAGAATAGTAGGTGCCCAAGACGGCGCCAATTGGGCCGGGAGCGATGGATTTGAATTTTTGGTCAACGAAGCGGGGGAAATCACGGTCGTTAACTCCGGAAACGGAGAGGGTTCTACCAATACAGGGACGGTAACTAACGAAACCAATAACATTACGGTTCAGGATAATAACGCCCATATTGTCAATAATCTCAATCTTTCGGCAATTTCCGGCAATAACTCCGCCTCGAAAAATACTGGAGGGAATTCCTCTATCGTTACCGGGGATGCTAATATCGTTGCCAATATCGTCAACTTTGTAAACAATAATATTTCCGGCGGAGGGAAACTTCTGGTTACCGTGGTGAATGTTTTCGGCAGCTGGCTCGGAGATTTTGTAGGACCCGGACAGCATCAGGAAAGTGACGAGGGGGTAGGTGGAGCTGGCCCACAGCCGGAAGCCGGCCCTTCTTCTTCGTCGTCCTCCTCCTCATCAAGCGGGGCGAGTCCTGCGGTATCGGGTTTAAGTTCTTCAGCGGGAGGCTCGGGATCCACTTTGGGAGGGAATCTCTTGGTATTTTCTAGAAAGCTCGGAATTTCAGTAGGCGGAAATAGCTCAATTGTTTTGGGAGATGAAACCCAAAGTGCCCAGGCAGCAGCGGCCAAAGTAGTCAGGGTAAACCTTGCTTGGGCGCTTGCAGCACTTTTCCCATTCGGGCTTGTAGTTACCGCAGTAAGAAGAAGAAAAGCGATTCTTAGAGTACTTACATTTTTCCTGTAAGGTAGTTTACATGGGCCTTAAGAAACACTCGGCCCTGCCCCTTTTAATAATAGCTTTGGTGCTTTTGTTCCAAATAGGCTCTGTAGTTACTGCGTTTGCTGAAGAAATAATTGTTTCCGGGAATGGGGAAGGCTCTTCGAATGAAGTTACGGTACAAAATAATACAACAACCACAGTTACCCAATCTAATAATGCGGATGTAACCAATAATGTAGATACCTCGGCCACTACCGGCAATAACACGGCCTCAGACAATACTGGAGGGGACGTCGCGATAGTAACCGGAGACGTAAGCCAGGACGTAACCATCGAAAATAGTCTTAATAGCTCTTCTGTTGAGATTGAATGTTGCCCAACGGAAACCAATATTGAGATTTCCGGAAACGGGTCAGACTCCGAAAACTCTGTGAGTCTTGAAAATCAAAGCCAAACCGAAGTTTCCATTAGCCAAAATGCCTCGGTTACCAATAATATTTTCGGCTCGGCCAATACCGGAGACAATAAGGCCAACGACAATACCGGAGGCAGCGTTCTAATTGACACAGGAAATATCAAAGTTTTGGGTGCCATTAAAAATGGACCCATTAATGTCTATTCGGTTACGGGAGGGACCGGGACCGGCGGAAACCTGGATGTATCAATTGCTTCAAACGGCGAGGGCTCCATAAACTTGGTGAGCCTTCTATTGGGGGGACTGTCGGCCTTGAAGCTAAATAACAATGCAGTAATTTATAATGAGGTTTACTGGGACTTAAATACGGGAGGCAATGAAGCAAACGGCAACACCGGAGGGGACGTAACTATTAGAACCGGAGATATACTCTTCGACTTTGGTATCGAAAACGGCCCCATAAATGTCGGAGGAGTTGACTGGGGTTGCTGCCGACCACACGACGGAGGCGATGGTGGTCCTCCCCCTCCCGGAGGAGACGGAGATGGTGATGGAGACGGCGACGGTGGTGGCGGTGGGGGAGGTTCGACGAGTTCATCTGGCGGAGGGGCCGGCGGAGTAGCACAGATAATTGGTCTTTCTGATACCTCAAGTGAAGCTGCCCAGACCTTAATATTTTGGGCCGGCCTGGCAATGATGGCTCTGGGCATAAACTTTGCCGGAAAAGAGCTTTTCAAAAAAAGAAGGTCCTCATCCTTCCACCGTCAAAATTGACGAATTATAGGTTTTAGAATATAATTCCCCAAAATGAATAAAGCCATAGTATTGAGCCTTTTGGTTGTTTTAGTGGCAAGCTTCGTCTTTGCAACACCAGTACTATCAACACATAATACCGGGCATTGTGGCCCTTCGGCGTACCTGGAAAAGGATGACAATGGGGCTCCTTTTGTCTCTAGTGGGTCGAATGTTATTTCGAGTGTATGGATTAAGGCTGGTCAGGGCTGCTTTGAATTTACTTCGGACTCAACCAATGGCTGTTACACTGTTCTCGGCCTCGGAACGGTGAATGTTTTAGTAACCGGAGGCGGAACCGGTCCAAACTGTCAAAATATTTCTCATGTAGAATTCTACGGAGGTTCAGTTACCCCCACCGTTACTGATAGTCCAACTCCCACCCCAACTCAAGAACCTTCCGCAACGCCCACCGATGAACCAAGTGTTACACCGACGGAAACTCCAACACCCACACTCACGGACGAACCTTCGGCCACACCCACCGAAACCCCTACTCCCACACCTACAGAAGAACCATCGCCGACGGTTGTTTCTGAGGAGAATCTCAGCCCAACGGAAACTCCAACATCCAGCCCAACCGAATCGCAATCTAATTCGACCCCAACACCTACCTCGGCCCCGGCAGTTGCTGGCACATCAACCAGTTTCGATGACCCTGGTGGACAAGATCCCCAAGTATTGGGGCTTGCAACAACCAGCTCCCAAGATAATGGCTTATTCTATGGAATAAGCGGCTTATTTCTTGCAATATTAGGTGCACAGCTTGCCGGAGTAGGTATTTATGAAAACCCCAAAAAAAGGTAATCCCAAATTGCTTTTGGGCCTCGCTTTGGTGTTTTTGGGATTTTTGCTAGTTTTTGCAAGACCGGAAAAGGTAGTCAAAGAAATCGCGGATTATACTTTTGCCCAAGAGCCTGTTAAGGTCGAGGGATTTAGTACCCAAACGGTTCCCCAGGAAGAATCTCCTTCACGCATTATCATCCCTTCTTTAGCAATTGACCTGGCGGTAAAATCGGCAAAAATTGTGAATGGCTATTGGGAGGTATTTCCTGATTCGGCCGCTTGGGGCGAAGGATCGGGTTTGCCGGGGCAGTCCGGAAATCAAGTGATTTTTGCACACGCCAGAGAGGGACTATTTTTGCCGCTTAGGCAAGTTTCTTTGGGCATGAAGGTCTATGTTTTTACCAAGGGCAGTTGGTATCAGTATGAAGTCAAAGAGATTAAAGAAGTTACACCCAGTCAGATTGAGGTTATTGCTCCGACCGAAGATGAAACTTTAACCCTATATACCTGCACGGGATTTTCAGATTCAAAACGCCTCATAGTTATCGCCAAAAGGGCCTCCTAATCTTTACTTTTCAAAAAGAGGCAGATTTGGGCTAGACTTAATGTAGTGGCAATATCCCATTATTCAACCGACTCCAAGGCCGATTTATTCAAAGAGTTTAACACCGGCGAAAATGGATTGACTTCCGAGGCGGCAGGGGAGCTTATTGTAAAATTTGGGGAGAATAGAATTTCTTCCCAAGTAGCCAGTCCGTGGCAGATTCTTTTTAGACAATTTAAATCAGCCTTTGTTTATCTTCTAATAGTTGCCGCAGCTCTTGCATTTCTTCTAGGAGAAAGCCTGGATGGGTTTATTATTTTGGGAATTGTTGTTCTTAATTCTGCCCTAAGCTTCTATCAGGAATATCGTTCAGAAAAAACCTTAAAGCTCCTTAAAAAATTCATCACTGCCACGTCCAGGGTTCTAAGAGACGGAACTATTGTCAAAATCGAAGATGCAAATCTTGTCCCGGGGGACATTATTCTTCTTCGACCGGGAGACAAGATTCCTGCGGACGTCAGGTTTATCGATTCATACGACCTGGAGGTTGACGAATCCATCTTAACCGGGGAATCCGCTCCCGCAGCAAAGACCCACATACCCGGCAAAAAAAGGGAAGAAAAGGAAGAAAGACCCGAAAACATCGGATTTTCCGGAACACTGGTTGTTAAAGGAGAGGCAAAGGCGCTTATTTTGGCAACCGGGGAAAGTACCAACTATGCGGAGATAGTCCGGCTGGCAACCCAGTCGGAGAAGCACTCAACTTATGAAAAAGAAATATCAAAATTTAGCGGCTTTACCCTTAAGCTGATTATCGTTGCCGTTGTCTTTCTAATCCTAGGCAACATCGCCATTAAAGGAACTAGCGAAATTGGAGATCTTCTGATATTTTCAATTGCCCTTGCGGTTTCAGTTATTCCCGAAGCCCTTCCGGTAGTTACCACCTTCTGTCTATCTTTGGGGGCCTTAAAACTTGCCAAAAACGGGGTTATAGTCAAAAGACTTTCGGCAATTGACGACTTGGGTAGTGTTCAGGTTTTATGCAGCGACAAAACGGGAACCCTAACAGAGAATGTTTTAGAGATTGAAGGCATATACCCGGGAAGCGACCCTCAGCTTTTTCTGGTGGCAAATCTTGCTTCCGCGGCACAAGAGGAGGAATTGGAAAAAGATGCGTTTGACAAGGCACTCATCAAAAAACTTTCCATTAAGGAAGCAAAGACTTTAAAAAAATACAGAAAAATCAAAGAAATTCCTTTTGATCCGAATAGAAGAAGGGTAACGGTACTTTGCGAAAGCAGTGGCAAGGCAATGCTTATCAGCCGGGGAGCACCGGATGACGTATTGCCCCTTTGTACAATTGGGGAGGAAGAGAAAGAAAAGCTTTTGGAATGGATTTCTGATAAAGGCAAGGAGGGGGTGAGGGTTTTGGCAGTTGCCAGAAAGTTTCTGGATTCAGAAGCCCCTGGGGATTTGGAGGAGAGCGAGAAAGAGCTTACATTTATAGGAGCAATCTCCTTTAAAGACCCCATTAAAGATTCTACCTTCGAAGCCGTGACCCAGGCGGAGAAGCTGGGGGTAAGGCTTATGATTCTTACCGGCGATAGCCCCGATGTTGCGGGGGCGGTTGCTTTTAAAATAAAGCTTATCGAAAGTCCGGATAAGGTACTATCCGGAAAAGAATTTGAGGCTTTGGGTTTTGACGAACAGCATAAAGCGGTTGAGGAGTATGACGTTTTTGCCAGGGTTTCCCCGCAACAAAAACATCAAATAATTAAGATTCTTCAGGAAAAATTTGAAGTAGGATTTTTGGGAGAAGGGATAAATGATGCCCCCGCACTAAAAATTGCTAATGTAGCCATAGTCGTTCAAAGCGTGTCGGATATAGGTAAAGAGATTGCCGACATCGTGCTTCTAAAAAAGAATTTGAAGGTTATAGTAGACGGGATCCGGATAGGAAGAGGAGTTTTTGCAAATACCGACAAGTATATTACGGCAACCCTTTCCGCAAACTTCGGGAACTTTTTTGCGGTCGGTGCGGCCTCTTTCGTTATCAGTTTTCTCCCTATGCTGCCTATCCAGATTCTTATGGTCAACCTTCTTTCGGATTTTCCGATGATATCGGTTGCTACGGATAATGTTGATGAAGCGATACTCAAGGTTCCCAGAAAATATGACCTTAAGGGCTTTGCAACTGTGGCACTTCTTTTGGGGGCGGTAAGTACAATCTATGACTTCGCGTTTTTCGGAGTTTTTCGGGGATTTGCCCCCAGTGTACTGCAGACAGCATGGTTTATAGGAAGCATCCTTACTGAACTGGTCTTTATTTATTCTATAAGAACCAGGTTCTTCTTCCTTAAAGGAAAAAGGCCCTCCTATACCCTTCTTCTATTAACCGTAGTTGCTGCGGCGATTACAATTGTTTTGCCGTTAACAGGCTTTGGCGATACATATCTTAAATTCGCCAGACTCTCTCCGTCACAATATGCAGTAATTTTCGGTCTTGTGGCGGCTTATTTTGCAACTACAGAGGTTGTAAAAGTTCTTTACTACAAATATTACTCCGAGCCAAAACACCCCATAAAGATTTTGAAAAAAGAGTAAAATATACAAAATCTTTTATGTCAAAAGAGATAGATTCGGATCAAGGAGTGATGCATTCCAGAGCAGATCGGGAACTTAATCGCATTACTAAAAAATATAAGTACGCTCCGGTAAAAGACGATGGGTTCTCAGACGCCCTTGTTTATGCCATCGTGCAACTAAAGTTATTTAGGCAGACTAAACAAAAAAAACTTCACGCCGAATGGTGGTTTGCATTGGACTCTGCAACAAAGCCAGATATAAAGCCAGATGATCCCAGATTGGACATTCTTAGAAACCAAATATTAAAAGACGGAGATGACTTTTTGCAAACGGGGAAAGGCGAGAAGGGTTGGGAAGAACACGGCCGGGCCCTTATCAATTTGGCCAATTCTTTTTGAATCCTTACTCCAAGCCTGATAGAATAGGAAACTGCCTTTATAAATTATGCAGGCCCCCGAAAGTAGGGTAACTACAGTTGCTGAGGAATCTTCTAAGATATTTATTTCGGCTGCAGTTAAGAGAATTCTTTCTTTTTGGGACGTATCTTCAAAAGTCCTTACTGCCCCCCACCCCTTCGATTTTCCAAAAGGCTCAATAGACTCCATAAAAATGTCTAAAGCGGCGGGGGCCTTTAGGAAAGCTAATAGAGAGGGAGAAATGATGTTGGTTACTCAGCATGCAAATTTTCCCGAAGATAAGCTTTATATAGTTGGCTACACTAAACCCCTGGGAGAGCAGGGTGGAGAGTTAGTAATTGCGACGTTTCCTTCTGATTTTAAGGCAAGGTGCAAAAAACAAAGAAAAGATGAATTTGAAGTTGTTGAGCAAGCCATGGTCGATTTGATTTTTAAAGACATCGAAGCAGCCTCGCTGGGTAAAAAACGTGCAAGCGTTAAGCAAAATTTAGCCATAAAGATAAAACTAGATGATAATTGAGGAAGTATTAGATTCTAAGCCAGGAATTTCCAAAAACTATTTTAGGACGCGCGTTGAAGCTGTCCTTTCAGAGCTTTCCGGCATCAGCTTTGAGCACTTTCAGGAGCCGGAGGCGCGTTTCTACGCGCTAATTTATGCCGAAGCCCGATTTGGCTATGCAATCCAAATGGAAGGTTTGGCCGAAAGCCTTGCCGAGCAAGAATAATGGTTAAAGGACCACGACAAGTGGATGGTGGCAATTTCTCATGCTCAGGCCGGCAATTTCCTTCTTCTTACAAAGGCTATTCAGGAAGAAGCGGAGTTTTTTCAAAAACAATCCAGAAACTTTGTTGAAGCGGAAGAATATGCAAAGTCTCTTTTTGGTCTTTCCCAGGCCTTACCCTCTCCATAAGTTGCAAAGTTGAGTTATTTGCCGTAAGATTGGCTACTTTCTATAGCTTGCCCTAAACTTTGATGTTTAGGTCTAAGATTCTTCTGGGTATATTTGCTGCCGCCTTCGCCCTACTTTCTTTTTTGGCAAAACCTGCTTATGCCCAAACTCCCACTCCAACCCCCACCTCCCACTTTGAATTCTTAAGCAAGCCTTTAGATATAGCGTTTGATTCTGCAGTATCCGGAAATTTGGCTTATGTAACGGCCGGGGAGCATATATACGTTGTTGACATCTCAATTCCCGAAAGCCCCAATATTATCGGCAATTTTTATAGACCCGGTTGTGTATTTTATGCGATTGATGTATACGGAGCTTCGAGCTATTCCGATCAAGCCCATTTTAGTTGCAGTCCCGTAGGCGGTATTTATGTACTCAACGTTTCAGATCTTGAACACTTCGATACACAAGAACCATTAGTCATCCCCACCCAAGTCGGGTTTTATGAAATGACGGTTCAAGATAGTTATTTATATGCCGCAGCTGGTCTTGAAGGGTTATATATATTTGACGTTATTGCCCCGACGGATGAGACAGAGCCAATAAAGTTTAAACCAGAGGAGAATACCTTTATTGTGGACGTAAAGGTGCGAGGAAATGTGGCTTATTTGGCGGATAATAACAGTAAAGTTTGGACGGTTAATATTACAAATAAGACTCAGCCGTCAGTAATGGACTCATTTGAGCTTCCCGGTAGCGCAACCGGGGTGTCAATATTGGGTGACTACGCTTATATTTCACTCCAAGGTTATCTATCGGCAGGAAATGGCGGATTGCAGGTAGTCAATATTGCAGATCCGTATGATATTTTTCCTGTTGCCCCGACCATTCCGCTTCCTACCCCTGAAGGTTCTTGGGATGTCGAAGTGGCCGGGAATTATGCTTTCATGAATGACGACAACGGTAAACTTTTTGCTGTAGATGTTTCTAATCCCAGTGAACCCAGTTTTGTAGCGGAATATCAAATGGAGTCTGAGTGGAGACTTACTGTTAGGGGCGATCTAATCCTTGCCTCAAATGGCTCCGCCGGCCTCTCAATTTTTCGCTTTACGGGACTGGCTCCCGCTGCCCCAACCCCATTTCTCGATTTACCGTGGGATTATGAAGCGAAGGGGATGAGTTTCAGCCAAGCTGCAACATCTATAAATTCTTATTTTGATCATGAATATCCCTTTTTAAGTGCCTCAGGTTTAAGTGAACCGTTTTTAGTGTTAACGTATGAGGGGTTTCCGAAAAGAGATGTAAGCTACACCTCCCATGATGGTTATGATTATGGCAAACGATTAGCAAAGGTTAATCTTGGAGATCCTGTCTTAGCCGCGGCCGATGGGTGTGCCTATTACACATACACTGGTGGCCCAAGCGGTAAGAGTGCGGGTGGAAACGAGATCCGTATAGTCCACGATGGAGTTGGTGCAGATTACCAAACGCGTTATCTGCATTTGAGAAGCGATCGTGATCAGAATGTAGATGGTACTTATCCATTCCTTCTAACGAGGGAGACTAATCCCGACAATTGTGTTGATGTGAGCCGTGGGGATCAAATAGGCGAGGTTGGATTTAGTGGACATGTAGACCCTAACGGAGAGGCTGGTTCCCATCTTCATTTCATGGTTATACATGACGAAAATGGAGATGGAGATTTCGACGATAATATACCAGATGGCGTGGTAGATCCTTTTGGGTGGCAAAGCACAGATCTAGATCCTTGGCCAAATTACACTTTTTCATACGGCGGGCAACAAAGAACGGGCAGCTACAGTTTTTATTTGTGGGTAAACGCGATCGCGAATCTTTCTCCCCAGCTGTCCTCTAACGGTGGGTATTTTGAACTCGAGAGGTATCGGCTTAGTTTTTCTTCTGGGGCAACTAGCCAAACGCTCAATCTAGACATGCGAATTTCGCCCGTAGTAAGAGTGACAAATACACTGGAATCACTAGGATCTTCGATTCGCGTTACAGCAAGAGATTTATTTGGAAATATTGTTAGCAGCTTCCTAAATTTCTTTACGGTATCAATAAGTTTTAGTGGATTTGATTTGTCCCACTATGACTTAAATACTCTATCCATCTATTCAAGTGAAGACGCCGTAAATTGGACTCCGGAAGACACAACTATCAATTTTGACAATCAGGTTGCCTCTACCAGCGTAAATCATCTTAGTTATTTCGCATTGATTGCCGAGCGGCTGGACACAATTTCACCGACTACGAATGCGGCGTTAGAGGGAGAAGAAGGGGATTCCAACTGGTTTAGGTCGGACGTGAGACTTACGCTCAACGCTGTGGATAATGAGGGAGGACTAGGAGTAGATTATACCCTTTTTAGAATTAACGACGAAGATTGGAGACTATATATTTCCCCAGTTTTGTTTTCTCAAGAAGGCAGTTACCGCATTGAGTTTTATTCGGTAGATAACGATGAAAATATTGAAGAAGTAAAAACTATTAAATTTAATATTGACAAAACTCCAGCACTGGTTTCTCTTTCCGTTAACCCTAATATTCTTTGGCCACCGGATGGGAAAATGATAGACGTTACGGTTCTTGGAGATGCATCCGACAATATTCAGCTTAAAAGTGTGGTCTTTAATGTAGAGGATGAGTATAATGAAATTGAGCCGATTATTACTGGTTTTAATGAGATAATCAAACTTAAAGCTAGTCGTAGAGGAAATGACTTCGATGGTAGAACATATAAGATTTTGGTGAAATTAGTAGATATAGCGGGGAATGTAACGGAAACATATTTACCAGTGATAGTGCCGCATGACCAAAGGACTAACTAAAAAAAGAAACTACTTTATCATACTTCTGGCTAGTGTACTTGTAGTTATCCTGGCAGTGTTAATCGGAGTGAGGGAAAGCTCGAAGGTTACAATAAGGCCTACTCCTACGCCTCAGGGAGGTAATTTAAAGGAATACAAATCAGATATTCTAGATTTTACAGTTCGGGTTCCAAATAATTTTTCGGTTCAGGAAAAATCTTCCAGCGTAGAGATAATAAGTTCTGGAGGGTCGCTATATGTTGATAGAAATGGGACTAACTTTGAGAATTTAAAAGATTATATTAATGATCTAGACAGGAGGAATAATAAATCAAAAATCTCAGTGGAGCGATCATTGATTATAGATGGATATGAGGGCCAGGTAAGATTAATCAATGGTGATTCTGGCGACTTTCAGAAAGAATATATGATATTTGTTGACGGTATAGTTTATGTCATCTTCACAAACAAAGAACCACTTTTTAATGACCTCGACCAAATCGCCCAATCCTTCCGCTACACTCCTTAGTTTTTCCCCCGGCGGGTAGCAGGCGTTCCCGAGTCGCAACTATCTCCCAATGGTCATGTTTGTTTCTCCCTCGCTAATTTTTTGTAAGTAGGGCATCTCACCGGTATATGCGTCATAATGAACTCTCACTCCGCCATCATCATCCAGCCACCTAAGGTTACTGAAGCCCAAAACATCAAAATCTAAATCCCCAATTTTATGGCCCCTTGATATTTCAGCCTTTTCGTTTGTTTGAGTGTCATAGACATAAACACTTAAGATAGGCCCCGCATCAGCGGGCTTATTATCATATACAAAATAACGGCCATTATTTGACCACCTAGCCTCTTCAGCCCAGCCGATTTGTTCTGCTTTGGAATTATCAGACGGAATATAGTAAAGGAAATATGGGCTAATTCCTCCTTGAATTAACAATATAGACTTTAAATTATCTGGCGAGCGAATTTCGGTAAAATCCCAAATTTTTCCTGTTTCCTCCTTATTTACCAAAAGCAACTTTTCACCTGAAGATAAAACTCTATACAAACTTCCATCAATTATTTCTAATGACGCCTTTTCAAGATATTGAAAATTGTTTCCTAATTCTAAAACCGCACCATTGTCATTTTCAGAAGCTAGGTTGAGAGGGGAGAAAATAATGGCGTAATACTCCTGAAAGGAGAGTGGAAATGCGACTACTTTTTCCTCATATTCGGTCTTTCCTCCGGAATAATATTCAAAGACTCTCTTTCTGGTTATTATGTATTCTTCAGAACCAAGCGTATTTAGTGTGGTGCTTATGTTGATATCACCTTCTGGACAGTAGATAGAACTTCCCGCGCCATCAGCGGCACACTGTCGGGAAGCTTCCTTTTTAACATCTTCGATAAAATCTCCAGACAAACTAAGGTAGCGGGGCAGGAGCTCAATTTCGACGTGCACGTATTCTTTTTCTGTGTCAATGACCGTATAGGAAGGGTCAAACTTTCCCAAATTCCAGCTTTTTGGATAGTCAAAAGCAAAACCCCACCTTGTATTAGAAAATCTTTCCATTCCAGCTGGTACCGGTTTCTGTAGAGAGAGATACTCATCTCTGGGTATAAACCTTAAAGATTCGGATATCTTTTTGATATCCTCATCGGATGCCGAACCCCCTTTTTCTATATTGAAGCGGTAAGTAAACCCATCATGGATTATCTCTGCGGCTGTAAACGTGTAAGTCCCTCTTGCTGGGTATGAATCCGTTACTTTATAAAACGTTACGGCTTCTCCATTAATAAAAAACTTATTATATTCTTCGAATTTTTCCCTGGATTCATACCAGGGTTGCTCGAATATTTTATCAACCACACTTATTTCAATTTTAATATCTCCACCAGTTAGTCTGTAATTAGGGTTATCGTTGCTCCAGCCATAATTAGCTAAGATTACTCCGTCTAAAATTTGTATCGCTCTAAAATTCTGTGGGTGATTGACACTAAATCCCCAATATGTACTTCTATATTCTTTTTGGGTTTGTACCTGGCTTATTTGAGTAAGATCAGAATTACTTGATTTATTTTTGAATATATCTGGGAATCGGATATACCTCCTGACCCCATAGGGGAGAATATCATAATAGAGCGTTCTAAAGTTTCCTTTATTTCCTAGGAAGATTACTGCAAACGAAGTTACCAACATCAATGTTGAAATAAGAAAATAGAGTCGAGTAAATTTGTTTAATGGTCGAGGGGGCGGCTGAATGCCGGTTCGGACAGGGGGCTGGTTAATAGCATTTTTTGAGGGTGTAGATAGGGGATTTTGGGGCTCTGCGGCGTTAATTTTTCTAATTTTTCGAAAGAGGTCTCTTAATTTTCCCACACCTATTAATCTTATCAGATATCCCCTACGGGTTGATAATTTTGGGTTCTTAGTATATTATCGGATACCTGTCTGAAACTTGCCCAAATAAGGCGGTGCAATAAATATGACAGCAGCATTTATCGGCCTCGGAACTTTTATGTTCGGCATGGGCGTAAGCGGAGCTTTCCTCTGTTTAATTCACGATAGTTTTGAAGCCTAAAGCCTACGAGGTGAGGTCAATTCTTCTTACTCTTGAGCCCAGATTACGAAAGTGAAGAGTTTTTGTCCGTTCCCGAAATCCCTTTCGTAGAGTGCAACGCGACCATTATTTCTAAGCTCTCGACCCCAGTCGCTGCGATTTTCAAAGTCACTATTGATAACTCCTTGGGCGATAGCTAAGCCCTGAGGAAGCTTTTGGGTTCCACTCTGAAGGGTAGTGAAGCTATCCAAATGCGCATAAATGATTTCCAGCTCTTGGTAGTCGTGGGCATTGGGATGCTGGTTCGTGCTTGGGTCGCTGGTGTAATCCATACATGTTCCCAGGTTGGGGTTATCGAAGTTTTCATCCTGATGGTCTAGTCCGAGAGTATGGCCTACCTCCTGGC
>Ga0214473_10002528_pt1 | contig 22447 bp, 20 predicted proteins | sample RVTome_7_FD_203509 | JGI IMG/M metagenome (GOLD analysis project Ga0214473, IMG submission 203509) | Soil microbial communities from uranium-contaminated site in the Upper Colorado River Basin, Wyoming, United States - RVT98D197 | ecosystem: Environmental > Terrestrial > Soil > Contaminated >... | reverse complement strand
CCTCCAAGCCCGGGGCCTATCACCGCCTGCTGACCGCGAAGTCCGGTCCGGAGTTGCAGCCCGGGTCGCACCCGTTCGAGTGCCGGAAGCTAAGCCGTCGCGCGGCCACTGTGGTGGTAGAGGCCATCACCAGTCCTCTCTCCGAACCGCTCGTCTTTCAGGGCGAAGGGGCCGAGGCGGTGAAGGCGGCCGTGGTGGAGGCGCTTCCCGCCCCGGAGCCGGCCCCTCAGCCGCAGAAACCGGCCGAGCCGAGCCCCTAGCAGGCCTCGGTCGGCCCTCTTGTCACTCTGAGCTGGCCCTGTGCCGCTCTGAGCCGGCCCTCTTGCTCACCCTGAGCCGAAGGCGAAGGGTCTTGGTCACGTCCTCCTCCTGAAACCGCCCCCTACCGTCTTCTGCCGGTGGCGGCCAGTCGCTGACTTGTCAATATTCCCCACTTATGCAGAATCCGCCCCTTTCCGCGCGGGAAAATACAAGCAACTTACCTGAATGTGCCCCAAACCCCTTGACAACGGGTGTATAATAGGATTAGAAAGGCGAAATGGTCGCATTTCTAGCAATATCATTGTATCGGAGGATCTATGCTACCCCTCCCCGCCTCTCGCCGCACCAAGATCCGCCTGCTCCTCGCCGACGGCCTCTCCCCCAATCAGGTCGCCGCCCGCCTCCGCGTCAGCCTCAGCACCGTCTATCGCTGGCGCGATCAGCCCCTCTCCTCGCCCACCCCCGAGAAGGCCGCCTTGCGCGCCGCCCATCCCGAGGTGCTCCACAAGCTCATCTCCCTCGCCAAGGACGGCGACCTCCGTGCCATCAAAGAGGTCCTCTCCCGGTTTGACGAGATCCCCCCCGACCCCACCCCCGAAGAATTGGATTCCGAGCATCAGACCTCCATCATGATGCGGGTCATTGAGCATGAGCTTGACCTGGTCTCCCCTCTCCTTGCCTCCAACCTGGCTGACGTATGGATCCGCGTAGACCAGCATCTCGCCAAGGTGCTCGCCGGCGAACTCCCGGTCCCGCCCCCCGTCAACTACGCAGACCCCAAGGCCCACCCCAACCCCTGGCCCGCCGACCCAGCCTCCGACCAGACCGCGGCGCCGACTCCTCCCGCCCCGGATCCCGACTCCCCGCCGGACCCGGCCCCCTCCCACCCCGACCAGCCCACGGAATCCCTGCCTCCCACTCCCGACCACTCGGCCGACGACGCCCCCGGGTCCCCGCGGGACCCTCTCGCGGCCACCTCCTCCTCCCTCCCTCTTCGCGAAAGGAAAGCTTGGTGACGAAATCCCCCAGGAGACGCCACAAGGCGGCTAGTAGCGATCCGGGTTGCGAATTTCGCACCTTTTCGCATCGTTTTCGCATGCTTTTCGCACCGGTTTCCCATGCCCGGTCGCGCGGCCCGCCTCCGTCCGGGAGGCGGCGCTGGTGGCCGCCTCCCCGCGGTTCGCCTCTTCTCCTCTCTCCTTTCTATCCTCCTCCTGCTGTGGGCTCCGCTCGCCTTGACTTTTGCCGCGCCTGCGCCGTACAATCGCGTGCGACACTATGCCCAGTCGCCTTCCTACCCAAGTAGCATCGCGACCAGGAGAGACGGAGGATTCGGCGTGGCGATCAGCACCGCAGACTTCAAGACCGGCCTGACCATCGAGTACGATGGGGAGATTTTCCAGCTCCTCGAGTTCCAGCACGTGAAACCTGGCAAAGGCGGCGCCTTTGTGCGCTCCAGGCTCCGGAACCTGCGCACCGGCGCCACCATTGACAAGACCTTCCGCGCCGGCGAGAAGATGGAGCAGGCTCAGATCACCCGCCGGGCGACTCAGTTCCTCTACCGCGCCGGTGATGAATACACGTTCATGGACACCGAGACGTTCGATCAAATCTCCCTCCGGGGCGAAGTGGTTGGGGAGGCGGTGAAGTTCCTGAGGCCCGACACCGAGGTGCTGTTCCAGATGTTCAAGGAGGAGGAGATTCTCGGCGTCGAGCTGCCCCATACCATGGAGTTCGTGGTAACCCAGAGCGACCCAGGGCTGCGTGGGGACACCGCCACCGGCGGCAGCAAGCCGGCCACTCTGGAGACCGGCGCGGTGGTGAACGTACCACTGTTTATCAACGAAGGTGATAGAATCCGCGTGGACACACGGTCGGGGAAGTACCTGGAACGGGCCACGTCGTAGGCGAAGCGGCGAAAGGCGGGGACGACCCCGGAGGGCGCGGTGTGGAGAGTGACTTGGATCTGAGCAAGATCGAGGAGTTGATTGCGCTGATGCGCAAGTCGGGCCTGACTCAGCTTTCGCTGGAGTTGCCCGACTACAAGGTGAGCATCACGCGGGGAGCCGAGCCGGCGACCGATCCCGCGCCGCGGGGCGTCGCGCCGGCCGCGCCGGCCCCGAGCCCACCCCCCGACGCGCCCGCCGCGCTGCCGCTCACCGTGATCTCCCCAGTGGTGGGAGTCTTCCACAACGGTGGCAGTTCACCGGGGCGGCGCCTGATCGAGGGTGGGGGCCGCGTGAAGCGGGGAGAGCTGCTCGCCACCATTGAGGCCATGAAGGTGCCGAATGAGGTCAGGAGCCCGGTGGACGGCCTGGTGACTTCGGTGGCCGTCGAAGACGGCGGTGTGGTGGAGTACGGGCAGACCCTCTTTCTGATCCTGCCCGAGGAAGGTGGTGAGGCCGATGAGGGTGAGAGTCCGATCGGGATCGCGTAGCTCGCAGGCCGGGTTCCTCCTCCTGCTGGAGCTACTGATCGTGGTGCTGATTATCGCCGTCTTAGCCGCGTTCTTTCTGACGACCGGGGGCGGCGCGCTGGGTGGTGGCGGCGCGAGTCCGGAGGGCGGCCCCAGGACCATGCCGGGGAAGGCCAGGGAGCAAGCCCAAAGCGCGGTCTGCCGCAACAATCTGCAGCAGGTTCGCGCCGCGGCGTCCACCGCGTTCGCCACGACCGGATCCTCTCCCGCGGACCTGGAGAGTCTGCAGATCGGCGTTCCTCTCTCCTGCCCCGTGGGTGCAGAGCCGTACCAGTATGACGCGAGCACCGGCCAGGTGCAGTGCACCCACCCCGGCCATGAGTCCTACTAGCCCGATGACCCCTATTCCGGCGCCCACCATGGCGACCCCAGGCGGAGGTCCGCGTGTTTAAGAAGATACTCGTCGCCAACCGCGGGGAGATCGCGGTGCGCGTCATCCGGGCCTGCCGGGAGCTCCACCTCCCCACGGTGGCGGTCTACTCACAGGCCGACCGGAACTCGCTCCACGTGCGGCTGGCCGATGAGTCCGTGTGTATCGGCCCGCCTCCCAATCGGGACAGCTATCTCAACATCCCGAATATCATGCAGGCCGCCCTGAACACCGGCGCTGACGCCATCCATCCCGGCTACGGCAATCTCTCCGAGGTGGCCGCGTTCGCCGAGAACTGCGAGATCTGCAAAATCAAGTTCATCGGCCCCAACGCCGAGACTATTCGCAAGATGCAGGACAAGGCCGGGGCGCGGCGGCTGATGCGCGAGGCCGGCGTGCCGGTGATCCCGGGAAGCGACGAGACCACTCACACCGAGCAGGAAGCGGCCAAGACGGCCTCGCGACTGGGCTACCCCGTGCTGATCAAGGCCGCGATGGGAGGAGGCGGCCGAGGCATCCGCGTCGCTCATGACGAGGAGGACCTGCTCCGCAATCTGCCGCTCGCACAGTCCGAGGCTCAGGCCGCCTTTGGCTCAGGGGGGGTGTATCTCGAGAAGTACCTCGAGGAGCCGCGGCACGTGGAATTCCAGATTCTCGCCGACGCCCACGGGAACATCGTCCACCTGGGCGAGCGAGAGTGCTCCATCCAGACCCACAAGCATCAGAAGCTGCTGGAGGAGTCGCCGTGCACTGCGCTCGGGCGGCGTCTCCGCACCGCGATGGGTGAGGCCGCGGTGCGGGCCGCGAAGAGCATCGGCTACGTCAACGCCGGGACGGTCGAGTTCATGCTGGACGGGAGCGGGAAGTTCTACTTCCTGGAGATGAACACGCGCATCCAAGTCGAGCATCCGGTCACCGAAATGGTCACAGGGATTGACCTGATCAAGGAACAGATTCGCGTTGCCTACGGCCACAAACTGGGCCGGGAGGAGCGCGATATCGAGTCGCGCGGGCACGCCATTGAGTGCCGCATCACGGCCGAGGATCACGCCAATCGGTTCCTGGCCTCCAGCGGCACCGTCCACGCGCTGCACCTGCCCGGCGGCCCGGGCGTGCGGGTGGACACGCACCTCTACCCGGGCTACACCGTCCCGCCGTATTACGATGCGCTGCTCGCCAAACTGATCGTCTGGGCGCCGACCCGCGCGGAGGCCATCGCCCGTACCGCGCGCGCTCTCTCCGAGTTCCAGGTGGACGGCCTGAAGACCACCATTCCGCTGCATCAGCAGATTCTCTCGAACGCCTATTTCCGCCGTGGGGAGATCGCCACCAACTTCCTCCGGCGACGCATGGGCCTGGGCTGAGAGGACTGCGCGGTGGGCAGACGCCGAGCCAGCCGTGAAGTTGCGTTGCGCGCGCTGTACCAGACTGACGTGGGCAAAATGGGTGCAGAGGAGGCGCTTGCCTTTTCATCGGCGGAGAGTCGGTATAGTGAAGAGACGCTGCGGTTTGCGCGCGAACTCGTGCTCGGCTGCCTCCAACACCGGGTGGAGATAGACCAGACCATCGCGCGCCACGCGCGCGGTTGGACGTTAGCCCGGATGGCGCACGTAGACCGAAACGTGCTCCGCCTGGCCGTGTTCGAGATCCTCCACCGCCCCGACGTACCCGCCGGCGTGGCCGTGAACGAGGCGGTGGAGCTGGCGAAGAAATACAGCACGGCCGAGTCGGGACGCTTCGTCAACGGCGTACTGGGAGACCTGGTGAGAACGGTGGAAGGGCAGCAGACGGGGGCCGAGGGGTGATGAGCCGCGACCGCGGGTTCGTGTTTACCGTTCGTCAACTCACGCAGTACCTCCGCGCGCTGCTGACGCAGGACCGGACGCTGCAGGACGTCTGGGTGAGGGGCGAGATCGGCGACTGCGTTCGCCATGGCTCCGGACATCTCTACTGCACCTTGAAAGACGAGGTCAGTCAGCTCCGCGGCGTGATGTTTCGGGAGGAGGCGCAAGGGCTCTCCTTCGCCCCCGAGAACGGACTGGAGGTGATCGCGCGCGGGACCGTCACGATCTACGAAGCGCGCGGGCAGTACCAGCTCGTCGTGCGCGAGATGCAACAAGCGGGGGTGGGGGATCTGTACCGGCGGGTGGAACGGCTCAAGGCGAAGCTGGAGGCGGAGGGCCTGTTCGCCGAGCACCGAAAACGCCCGCTGCCGGCTTTCCCGAGTCGGATCGCGGTGATGACCTCAATGAGTGGCGCCGCGGTGCACGATATCTTGACGACGTTGCGGGCGCGCTGGCCCGCGGCCGACGTGGTACTCCTCCTCACCCCGGTGAGCGGCCCGGCCGCGGCGCCCGGCATCGTGCGCTCCCTGCAGCTGTTGCGCCACATCCCGCATCTGGAGGTGGCGATCCTCGCCCGCGGGGGCGGCTCGATGGAGGAGCTGGCCGGGTTCAACGCCGAGGAGGTGGCGCGCGCCATCGTCGCCGCGCCGGTCCCCGTGGTAACCGGCCTAGGACACGAGACGGACTTCACCATCGCCGATCTGGTCGCCGACCGCCGCGCCCCCACTCCCACCGCGGCGGCGGCCGCGGTGACGCCCGACCGACGCGAGCTGCGGCATCGCCTCCAGGTCTTCCGACGCGTTGTGGCGCAGCGCCTGGAGCGGCGCGTGAAGGTCTGCCGGCGCGAGCTGCGCTTGCTCCGCGCCCGGCCCCTGTTCCGCCAACCGCACCTCCTGCTGGCGGAGCGACGGCAACGGCTCGACGAGGCGCGAAAGGAACTGCGCGATAGGGTCGTTGGTCTAATCAGAGAGGATCGCCACCGACTCGCCCTGACCGCGGACAAGCTGTCCATGCTCAGCCCAATCGCGGTGCTGGCGCGAGGGTATGCGATTATGCGACTGCCGGACGGGAGGGTGGTGCGCGCCGCGCGGCAGTTGGAGGTGGGATCGTGCGCAGAAGTGGTGCTGGGCGAGGGATCGGCAGAGGTGCGAACCACACAGGTGCACCGGCCGGCTGAGGAGATGGGTGATGACGCAAAGACTCACTAGCGCGCTCGGTCTCTCGCTGCTCATGTTGACCCTGGTCGGCGCAGTCCAGGCGAAAGGCAAGGCCGCGGACAAGCCGCCGGCCGGCGACTCCGAGTACCGCGCGGGATGGGTGGCCTTCGTGGCCCCTGCGCTCGACACCAAGACGGCCAACCCCACCGACGCGCGGCAGAGGGCGCGGGAGTCAGCTATCGGGCACTTCGAGGCCGCGGTCGCGGCGAATCCGAAACAAGTCGCCTATCAGGCCTCACTCACCTATGTGTGCCTCAGCGCGGCGAAGTACCAGAAGGCAAAGGCGGCGATCGACGCGGCGATTCAGGGGGAGCGCCGGGACCCGCTGCTCTATGTCATGCGCGGGCAGGCGGAGGCCGCGCTGGCCCAGATGGACCCGGTGAGCGCGGGCAAGAATATCGGCCCGGCCATCACCGCGTTCGACCGCGCCGCCCAGCTCGACCCGAAGAACAGCCTGCCACTGCTTCAGGCGGCCAGCGTGGCCTTCGACGTGGACCGGCTGGACTTGGCCACGCCGCGGCTTAAGCAGGCCTTGGAGCGCCAGGAGACTTGGCTTTACCGCTTGCCCGTGCCGACGGATCTGCACGCCGAGAAGGGCAACGCGCTACGCATCTGGGAGCAGATCCAGCTCAGCGCTTGGTCTGGACTGCTGGCCCGGTGCCAGAACGTCGCGAACAGCGCCCTCCGTCTCGGCGCACAGGAGGAGAGATTGGGCAATCTTGAGGCCGCGGAGAGCTACTTCCGGCAGGCCTATGAGGTCGGGCGCAAGGTGGGCCGGGTCGAGCCTCATCTCTTCATCAGCGTGGGCACCGCGATAGACATCCTCGACCGGGTCTACCCGGCTCTGGCCCGCCTGGCGACGGCGCGGAGCGACACCGCGCAGGCGGAGAGGTGGGAGGGCGAAGCCGGCGTACTCCAGATCGGGCGCGGAGAACTGCAGGCCGCCGTCTCCGAGTACCTTGCGGCGGTCAAAGCAAAGCCGCCGGCCGGTGTCGAGGCCATGCTGCGGATGGAGGCCGAGCACGTGGGCCGAGTGTTCCGCGGTATCGGCTTGGGGAGTTCTCCCCCGGCCGCGCCCAAGCCGGCGGAAGCGCCTGGGGCCTCGCCCTCGCGCTGAACCGCGCGCCCGGACGCGGACCCGATCTGGTATCATGTGACGGCGGCGTGCTGACCAACGAAGCGGAGTGGGGGGACACGGGACGGCGAAGATGAGAAAGCCACGCGCGGAGGCGGAAAGCGACGAACGGACCGGCCGCACCTTTGAATCGGCTCTGGCGGGACTCGAGGCGATCATCGAGCGGCTGGAGGGCTCGGAGGTGCCGCTGGAGGAGGCAATCTCCTTGGTGCAGGAAGGCGACGAGCTGTCGCGGTTCTGCGAACAACAACTCCAGGAGGCGGAAGGGAAGATCCTGCAGCTGGTGGAGCGACTGGGCGGGGTGGAGTTGGCGCCGGTGGAGATGGATACCGATGAGGGGGACCGGTAAGAAGGCCGCGAAACTGACATGGGACTACTTGATGCGGTCAACCGACCCTCGGATGTGCAAGCCCTCGGAAAGCGGCAGCTGACCGAGCTCGCCGACGAAATGCGGGCCTGCATGATCGCGACCGTGGCCCGCACGGGGGGCCATCTCGCGGCCAGTCTGGGTGCGGTGGAGCTGGCGGTGGCGATTCACTATGTCTTCGACAGCCCGAGGGACAAGATCATCTGGGATGTGGGGCACCAGGCCTACGCCCACAAGTTGCTGACAGGCCGGCGAGACCGTTTCGACACGCTTAGGCAAGCGGGCGGCCTTTCCGGCTTTCCGCGACGCCGCGAGAGCGAGCACGACGCCTTTGACACGGGGCATGGCAGCACGGCCATCGCGGCGGGCCTGGGAATGGCGAAGGCGCGGGACATGGCGCAAGACGACTACTCCGTGGTCGCGGTGGTGGGTGATGGCGCGATGTCCGGCGGAATGTCCTTCGAGGCCCTGAACTATGCCGGCCACCTCAGGACTCGGCTCATCGTGATCCTCAACGACAACGAGATGTCCATCTCCCACAACGTGGGCGCGCTGGCGGGATACCTGGCGCGCCTGCGGCTGGACGCGTACTATCTGCGCGTGAAATCCGACCTGGAGTCGCTGGCGGCACGACTCCCCCTGGGGACGAGCCTGCTCGACGCGATGGAGCGCGTGAAGCACGGAGTCAAACACCTGATCCTGCCTGGGATGCTGTTCGAGGAGTTGGGATTTACCTACCTCGGGCCGATTGACGGTCACGATCTTCCCGCGCTGATTGACACCTTGGAGCAGGCGCGCAAGTCGAAGGCGCCGGTGCTGATCCATGCCGTCACCCAGAAGGGCAAGGGCTATGTGCCGGCGGAGAACGACGCGGCGAAGTGGCATCGCACCGCGGCCTTTGATGTCGAGACGGGCGAGTCGCTGAGCCAATCGAACGGGACTACCTATACCTCGGTCTTCGGCGAGACCATGACCAGTCTGGCCGAAGAGGACGAGCGAGTGGTCGCGATCACCGCGGCGATGAAAGAGGGTACCGGGCTGGAGAGCTTCGCAGAGCGCTTCCCGGGTCGGTTCTACGATGTCGGCATGGCCGAGCAGACCGCGGTGACCTTCGCCGCGGGGCTGGCCACCCAGGGGTTCCGGCCTGTGGTCGCGGTATACTCCACCTTCCTCCAGCGAAGCTATGACCAGATCGTCCACGACCTGGCCCTCCCCCATTTGCCCGTAATTCTGGCCCTGGACCGCGCCGGGCTGGTGGGCGGCGACGGGCCGACGCATCACGGCGCGTTCGACCTCAGCTACCTGCGCCATGTGCCGGGCCTGACGGTGATGGCGCCCAAGGATCTGACGGAACTGGCCGCGATGCTGCGAACGGCGCTGGCGCTAGAGGGCCCGTCGGCGATACGCTATCCGCGAGGGGTGGGCGCGAACCCTCCGCAGCAGCGCGTGGAGGCGCTGCCCGTGGGGGAAGCGGAGGTGCTGCGCGAAGGTCATGGGGTGGCCATGGTCGCCGTCGGGTCCATGGTCGCGCCGGCCATGGAGGCGGCCGAGCTGCTAGTCGGGCAAGGCCTGGACCCGTGGGTGATCAACGCGCGCTTCGTCAAGCCCCTGGACGCGGAGTTGCTGTGCGAAGTGGCGAAGAGGTGCGATCGTGTTGTGACCATCGAGGAGAATAGCGTCGCCGGAGGGTTCGGCAGCGCGGTGATGGAACTGCTCTCCGCGCGCGGCCTCCACACGCCCGTACTCGCCCTGGGACTGCCTGACGAGTTCGTCGAGCACGGCAGCGTCGAATACCTCTACCGCGTGGTGGGTCTCGACGCACAGGGCATGGCCCACCGCATCGCTCAGCCTGTCCCTTCCGGGATCCGCTCTCTTGCCCATGAAGCGCGGTAGTCTTCTCCTCTCGTGGGTCTCGGCCGTCCTGGCCGCCTTGGGATCATTGGGGTATGCGATTCCCTCTCGCCATCCTCCCACGCTCATGTTCACCGGCGACCTCCTGTTGGCGGGCAAGCCAGGGAAAGCCATCGCGAAGTATGGCCCCGCCGCGCCGTTCGCCAAAGTGGCCTCCCTGCTGCGAGAGGCCGATCTCACGGTGGGGAATCTCGAGTGCTCACTCTCCACTCGCGGCAAGCCGGTGAAGGACAAGACCTTTGCCTTCCGCGGCCGACCGGAAGCCATCGCGGCCCTGCGGACAGCGGGCTTCGACTTGGTGACCCTCGCCAACAACCACTCCTACGACTACGGGGCCGAGGCCTTACTCGATACCCTACGGGCTTGCCGGGACTGCGGCGTGACGCCGGTAGGTGCGGGTGGGACCATCGAAGAGGCCCGCCGCGCGGTGATCGTGCGTTGCGGCCACCCCCCTCTTACCGTCGCCGTCCTTGCCTTCTCCAACATGCTCCCCAAGCAGTTTTACGCCGGCGCGGCCCGGCCGGGTACGAACCCGGCGTACCTGAGCAGCATCAGGGAGGACATCGCCGCGGTACGGTCGCAGGCCGACATCGTGATCGCGCTGTTCCACTGGGGGAAGGAGCGCGCTGACACGCCATCCAAGACCCAGCGCTTGCTGGCCCATGTGGCGGCGGACGCCGGGGCGGATCTGGTGGTGGGACACCATCCCCACGTGCTCCAAGGGCTGGAGGTAAGAGGCGATTGCATTATCGCCTATAGCCTGGGCAACTTCCTGTTTCCGAGCCGCCGCGCCAGCACCCGGCAGACCATGATCCTGACCTACAGGCCGGAGGCGCGAGGGAAGGCGACGGTGCAGGTGATACCGTGTATGATTGAGGGGTTCAAACCGCGACCCGCGACCGAGAAGGAGCGCGGGCCGATGGTGAGCAGGATGCGGCAGTTGTGCGCGAGGCTGGGGACCAAGCTGTCCGCAGACGGCCTGCTGGTACTGGACACGGGGCCGGCGAATTGACAACCCCGCGCGCCCAGCCTAGAATGGTTTCATGCCCCAGTGCCCTCGCTGTCAGCAACTGAATGACGAAACCAGCCGGTTCTGCAAGCACTGCGGCGCCGCGGTGGACGCGGCGGTGGTGGCGGAAGGGGACGATGATACTCTCATTCTGCGGCTGCTGGACGAACGGCCGGAGGAGGTGCTGGACCGAAGGGCGCGCCTGTGGCTGCTGGACCCGGCCGGTGAGCACGTGGCGCAGGTGATGGAGCTGGCCGAGCAGATGACCGTCATCGGCCGCCAGCCGGAATGCGCCATCTGCCTGCCGAGCAGCACCGTGTCCCGCCGGCATGCTCAGGTCCGGCGTGAGGGCGGGCAATACTACCTGCAGGACCTGAACAGCACGAATGGCACCCTGTTGAACCGCGAACCCGTGATCGGGGAAGATCTGCTGCACGACCGCGATGAGGTCGGCGTCGGCATCTATCGGCTGATCTTCCGGTTTTCTTAGGCCGCGACAGGCGGTATTGCGCGCATGATGGGATCACTCGCCGCGTTCATCGTTGCCTTCCTCCTCGGCTCAGTCCTGTCCCGAGTGTTCCTCCGCAGTCTCTTCTGGCTGATTTCGAGAGAGCGCAAGGTAGGGAAAGAGAAGATTCACCGGCTGTTCCCGAAGCCACGCCGGCCGCTCGGCGGGGGATTAGCCATCATGATCGCGGCGACGTTTGGCGCGGCGCTCTGCTACGCCGTCTCCCCGCTCGCGCGGACCCCCGCGCTCCTGTGGACGCTCGGCTTGGCCTGGGCCTTCGCGCTCATCGGGCTGACGGACGACCTGAGAAAGACGCGCGGGCGTGGCATGAAGGGCAAGGCGAAGCTGGCCTTGCAGGTGCTGGCAGCATCGCTCTACGGGTTTCTGCTGTGGCGATACGCGCACCTCGACACTGTGGTCGTGCCGTTCGGTGAACCGCTTGTACTCGGACCTTTCTATCTCCTGTTCGCGGGACTCGTGATCGTCGCGACCACGAATGCAGTCAACCTGGCAGACGGCATAGACGGCCTTGCCGGGGGCGCGGCGGTGGCTTCGCTGCTCGGCTTTGCCTTCCTCGGGGCCCTCCACCCGGAGCATGCTGCGGGAGACGTAGTGTGGCCACTGCTGGGGGCCATCCTTGGATTCCTTGCCCATAACCTGCCGCCGGGTAAGATTCTGATGGGAGACACCGGGGCGCTGGGCATCGGGGCGGCGTTCGCGAGCGTCGCGTTGTTCACCCGCAGTGAGCTCTGGCTGCTGCTGCTGGCCGCGCCGTTCGTAGTGGATGCGGTGTCGGTGGTGGTGCAGATGGCAACGGTCCGCGGCCTCTGGAAGGTGATCAAGCCCCTGCGCCATCGCACCACGGAGACGGCCCGACCGTTCCTCTGCACGCCCCTCCATCACCACTTTCAGTGGCTGGGCTGGAACGACTGGCGCATTCTCGTCTTGTTCTGGAGCTTCGGTCTGGTGATGGCGATGTGGGCGGGGCTCTCGCGCTACTCCGGGCCGCTCTGGCTGATCGGGATCTTCGCGCTTGTCGCCTTCCTCATCGCCGCCTCCGTGCAGAAATGGTTCCGGGCCGGGTACTTCATAGGTCTGCTCTCCCGCCCCGATCAGCCGCGCGTAGTGGCCCTCTACCGCGGGCTGCCCACCGAGTTGCTGGTGTGGCCGCTGTACCGAGTCCATTCCGAAACCGCGATCACCGAAGGCATGCTGGTTGGGGCGACCGCGGAAAGCATGCTGTGGCGGCCTCTCACGGAGGTGGAAGCCCACATCGTGCTGGGCAAGATCTACGCCGATCATAGACTCTTCGACCAGGCGCTTTACGAGTGGGAGCAGGTGCCGACTCGCAACCTGCTGCTACGGCCCAGCGTGGTGCTGCGGTTGGCGCGCATCTATTACGGTCGCGACCGATTGCTGGAGGCGATCAAGCTGTGGGAGCAGCTTCCGGGCTCTCGCCTGGAGGAGATGCCCAACGTCCGCGAGGTGGTGCGGAATGCGCGCCTTCGCCTGGCTGACCTCGCCAGCAAGTCCCATCGCCAGAGCATGCGGATGATGGGTTCAGCGACGCGGTCGGGCGAGGCGGCCGAGCAACTGGAGCCGTATCTGCTGGCCGCCCGGCGTTTTAACCAGGACTTGCTGTCGCTGCTGCTGTATGAATGGGACAAGCTTCGTGGTCGACGCGCCGATCCCCAGGCCGCGCGGGAGCGGCGCGAGTTGCTTCGTCAGACTCGCACCGCGGTGATGCGTCGGCTCGAGGGACTCGACACCGCGCTGGCGCAGTTGGCGCGCGTCGCGCCGGCCACGGAGTTGACCGGGTCGGTGGAGGGCGCTGACCCGGCTGAACGCGCGGCGCACGAACTCCGAATCAGCCGCGAGAAGCTGATTGAGCTGCTCGCCAACGCGGGACGGGGCCGCCCGGAAATCACCCGCGCCGCGATCCACCCGAAGGACTCGCGCAATATCGTGTGCCGCCTTGGACTGGCCTGGCCGGAGGGCGGCGCGCCGAGTGTGGTGATAAAGCGCTACGCGCCCGACCGGGTGGCGTTCTTCTCGGCCTCCTATCGCCGGGAGCGAGGCGTGCTGGAGTTGCTACACGGCTACGGCGCGGCGGTGCCGCGGGTGTATGGGGGAGAGCTACAGGAGGAGCAAGCCTTGCTTGCCATGCAAGACTTGGGCGATGAGACGCTGGCCGAACGCCTGGAGCAGTCCGACACCAGGACGAAGGTGTTGTGGCTTCATTCCGCGGTGCAGGCGCTGGTGGACATGCAGACCAAGACCCACGAGCACCTGAGGGAGCTGGCAGAGGAGGTGCAGAAGGTTGACAAGGAGCGGCTGGGGACCGAGTACTATCTCAAGGCCCTGCGGATTGCGCTGGAGCGGATCGCGGCGCTGGGCCGGTCGCGCCTATCTGAACCAGAATGGGACCGCATCGCAGACCAGGCCCAGCACCTCACTGATCTCCTGTGCAGCCGCCCCACGGGGTTCATCCACTTCGAACTGACTCCCCATCACTTTCTGGTCACCGACCGCGGCCTGCAGATCTTCGACTTCGAGCAGGCCACCATCGGCCCGCAGGAGTTCGACCTGGCCACCATCCTGGCGCAACCTGAGAGCCAGGCGGGAGGAGGCGGCTGGGAGACCCTGGTGCGGCACCACCAGGCGCTGGCGGCTGAGGCAGGCCTCCCCGCGACCGAGCAGTGGGAGCGGGGGGTTGACTATGCGGCGCTGTTCAAGTGCCTGGTCTACGCGGGAGCGGCGGTGCACTTTCTCGGGAGATTCGGCGGAGAGCATCACCTCCAGCGTTTCCACTATTACCTTGAGCAGTGCCAAGCGATCACCAACCGGTGGCCGCCGCTGCGCCCGCTCGGCGCGTTGTTGCTCCCGCGGCTGCGCGCGGCGCGCAGTGTCGCCCCTGGTCGCAGTGTGGCAACGCCGCGCGCGGGTTCCGGTTGACGCTACCCTCTGGGCGTGACTATAATGCCCCTGACGTGTCCATAGCAGTGACGCCAGCCGGGCCAAGAGGTTAAGCAGTGGCTGGGTTCTACGGTATTTTCCTCATCATCGCGCTGGTGATCGTAAGCGGTGTCATCGCCTACGTCGGTGACATCGTAGGACGCCGCATGGGGAGGAAGCGTCTCAGCCTGTTTGGCCTGCGGCCGAGGCATACGGCCATCGCAATCTCTGTCGTCTCCGGCATGCTGATTACCATCTTCACCCTTGGGGCCGCGCTGCTGCTCAATGAGAACGTGAGACTTGGCTTCCTTCGTGTCGACGCGTTACGCACGGAACTGCGCGGGTTGCGTGCCGAGCGCGGGCGGCTGGCCGCGGAGACGAAGTCTCTGGCCGCGCGGGCGAAAGAGCTGGAGCAGGAGCGCACGAAAGCCGACGCGGAGATCGCGAAGCAGCAAGAAGAGCTGGAGGCGACTAGGGCGGGGCTAAATGAGGCAAAGGGCGATCTGAAGCGTGAGCAAGAGAAGCTCAGCAGGACCGAGGAAAGAGTGAAGACCATCTCGGCCGTGGTGGGGCGCAAGTCGGAGGAAGCGCGCGTGCTGCAGGCCGAGTCGCGGAGGCTCCAGGCGCAGGTGCGGGATGTCCGGCTCATGGCCGGGGCTGCGCTGGCTCAGGAGCGCCGAACGCCCCTGGTGCTGGAGGCAGGACAGCCGCTGGATATGTTGCTGATCGAGCCCGGGTTGACGCTGCCGCAGATCCGCAAGCGACTGGATAACGCGGTGGCGCGCGTGGATCAGGCGGTGCGGGCGGTCGGCGCGCGACCGGCCCGGGATAGCAAGCAGGCGGTGATGATTTGGCATACTTTCGTGCATGACGCGAAGACCGGGGAGTCGTCTTGGGTGCCGGCCGACCTCGTGCTCAACGGGTTGGCCCGGGAGATCAGGCAGAGCAGTGCCCCGGACGGCGTGGTGGTGCGGGTGATCTGCCTCATGAACACGCACGAAGGGGAACCGGTGCCGATCGACTTCGAGATGTTCCGCAACAACCTCGTCTTCGCCAAGGGGGCAAAGCTGGGGGATGTGGTGGTGGGCGAAAGCCTGCCGGACGCCGAGATCTACGATGCGCTCGTGCTGCTTCTGCGCGAGCAAGTGGGCCCGCGCGGACGAGGTCGGGTGATGCCGCTGATGAAGCCCGGCAGCCTCCCCTCTTACAGTCGGGGCCGGGAGTATGTGGGCGATATCAGCTCCAAAGAGCTGTTCGCGACCATCGAGAAGATCAAGCAGATCCGGGGCCGGGCGCATGTGATCGCCGTCGCCAGGGAAGACATCTGGACCGTCGGGCCACTGAAGGTGGAACTGAAGGCCGAGCCGATCTAGCGCATGGAGCGCGCGCCGGTGACAGGGTAATAGCTGGGTAGCGGAAGGGCGCGGGGGCGCCCTTCCGCTTTGCCGGGCACGAGAGTGAGCAAGATGCAGCTGCCGTTCGAGAACATTCTGGCGATCGATCCGGGAAGCGATAAGTGTGGGATCGCCGTCGTTGCCCAAGACGGCCGGGTGCTCCATCAGGCGGTGGTAAGCGCGGCCGAGATTGGCGGGGTGGCGCGGCAGTTGATCGTGGAGTACGCGGTATCGAAGCTGCTGCTGGGAGACAGGACCGCGGCGCGGAGCGTGCGCGACCGACTGCGCGAAACGCGCGTCCCGCTGGAGCCGGTGGTGGTGGACGAGCACCGCTCCAGCGAAGAGGGACGACGGCGCTACTTCCGAGACAACCCCCGGAAAGGCTGGCGGCGCCTGCTGCCGGTCACGCTGCAGACGCCTCCAAGAGCGTATGACGACTATGTCGCAGTGGTACTCGCGGAGCGCTACCTGCACTCGCAGCGCTCGGGCTAGCTCCCGGCGGGCTTCTCCTCCGTCGCCTTTCCGAGCGCTTTGATGAACGGTGCGAACAGATCTATGGGCACGGGAAAGAGCGTGGTGGAGTTGTTTTCCGAGGCCACCTCGGAGAGCGTCTGTAGATAGCGGAGTTGGATCGCCACCGGCTCCTTCCCGATGATCGCGGCGGCCTCGGCGAGCTTCTGCGAGGCCTCGAACTCACCCAGCGCGTTGATCACTTTGGCGCGCCGCTCTCGTTCGATCTCCGCCTGCCGCGCCATCGCCCGCTTCATGGTGTCCGGGAGGCTCACGTCACGCACCTCCACCATGGAGACCTTGATCCCCCACGGCTCGGTGTGCTCATCAATGATCTCCTGCAGCCGCTGGTTGATCCGATCGCGCTGGGCGAGCAGCTCGTCCAACTCCGACTGGCCTATCACACTGCGGAGCGTCGTCTGCGCAAGTAGGTACGTGGCCTTGTGGTAGTTCTTCACCTTGACCACCGCGTCGGAGGGGTTGAGCACCCGGTAGTAGACCACCGCGTCCACCGTCACCGGGACGTTGTCCCTGGTCATCATTTCCTGCCGCTGCACGTCGATGGTCTCGATGCGGGTGCTGATCCGCTCCATCCGGTCCACAATGGGGATGAGCAGGATCAACCCCGGCCCTTTCACCGGAATCAGCCGGCCCAGTCGGAAGATGACCGCACGGTCGTACTCGCGCAGGATCTTAATGGCCGCCGCGAGCACAATCAATACGAAGAACAACACCCCGATCACGATCGGCGCCGTATATCCGCCTCCACCCATCTTGCCTCGCTCCTTTCTCCTGACAGCCGGTTGCTGTCAGCTCTCTACACGTTACTGGCGTTTCCGCACGAACAGCGTCAGGCCTTCTTCGTTCACCACTTCGACCTCCTCCCCCTTCGCGATCTCGCCCTCCACGGCGCGCGCCCGCCAGCGCTCGCCTTCCACCATCACCTCGCCGACGGGCTTCAGGTCCCCCAGCGCGTGCCCGTGTTGTCGGAGCATCCCCTCCCGGCCGGTCTGGACCTTGCGTAGGTGCGCGCGTACAGAGGCGCCGATCACGAACAGGAAGAAGGCCAGCATCAGCATCGTCACCACGATGATGACCTGCCACGAGACACGCATCATTGGGGTCAGGGCGACGTCGGTCAACATCAGCGCTCCGATCACGAATGATATCACTCCCCCCACGGTAAGAATGCCGTGGGATTGCACCTTGATCTCCGCCAGGAACAGCAACATCCCGAAGATGATCAGGCCGACGCCCGCGTAGTTCACCGGAATCACCGCCATGCAGTACAGCGAGAGCAGCAGGGCGATCCCGCCTACCACCCCGGGCAGGATCGCACCCGGGTTCTGCAGCTCAAACATGATCCCCAGACCGGCCAGGGCGAGCAGGATCAAGAGCATGTTTGGGTCGGCCAGCACATGCAGGAAGCTCTCGCTCGGGGTCGGCTGGATCTCCTCCACTTTCGCGCCGGCGGTGTGGAGCACCACCGTCTGACCGCCCGGCAGCGTCACCTTCCGCCCGTCCACCTTAGCCAGTAGATCGCTCACATCTTCTGCCAGCAGGTCCACTACCTTCAGCTTCACGGCTTGCTTCGCGGAGGCGGTGATGCTCTGCCGGACCGCCTTCTCGGCCCAGGCAACGTTGCGCCCCCGCCGATCCGCGATCACTTTCGCCTGCTCCGAAAAGGCGTTCTCGATCTTCCTGGCCATCACCTCGGTGCTCTTCGCGCCCTTCTCACCCTCCGGCGAAGGCGCCCCGAAGAGCTCCACCGGATGCGCCGCCCCGATGGAGGTGGCGGGATGCATCACGGCCACGTTCGCCGCCATGGTCACGAAGGTGCCGGCGGACATGGCGTAGGCGCCCGCGGGATAGACGTAGACGATAGTCGGCAGAGACGCGTTCAACATGGCCTTGGTCATGTCCGTCATCGGCGCGACCAGCCCGCCCGGCGTATCCAGCAGGATCAGCAAGGCCCCCGCGCGGCTGCGCTCCGCCATCTCCAAGGCCCGATCCAGGAAGGCCCGACTGGGGACATCAATCGCCCCCTCGAGGCGGATCATGGCGACGGGCCGCGGCGCCTCCGCGGGAGGAGCGGAGCGCGCGGCGTGGGGCAAGACCGCGCTCGCCACCAGCATCAGCAAGACAGCCCGAAGACTTGCACTCACCTAGAACTCCGATCGCCGTGGCCGCATCCACGTGGTGGTCTGCCAGCAGGGCAAGCCTTGCTCATAATTCCCCACCGGCTCGGATTGCCCTCGTCTCCCGGAACGGCCGACGAGCCTGACCAGCAGCCCCAGGGCCACGAGCGCGCCGGCGATCACCCACCCCTTCTGGCCCTTCGTCACCTGCTTGAGCACATTCTCCAGGATGACGTAGACGAACGCTACCGCGCCACCGCCAGCAGTGGCCACGGACTTCACGGCCTCGCGGGTCTTTCGGCGGGACACGAAGGGCGCAGCATAGCGCTGCTCTCCCCGCTCCACGCAGTCCAGGCACTGCTGCGCGACGGTGGCCCAGCGCTCTGAGCCGCTGTTCCGCAGGAAGCCCAGCTCCACCCTCGCTTCATCCCATTTCTGCTGCATCCGCATACTGCACGCGAGCATGGAACGACAGGCCGCGCGCAGCCCGCCGCTTCCGGCGGTGCGCCGGAAGTGTTCTTCGGCCTCGGCGTACTTCCGCTCGTGATACCGCGCCACCCCGAGACCCGCCTCCGTGCGCAGGTCGCCCGGCATCTGATCCAGGGCACGCCGGAACGCGTCTGACGCCTCCGCATTGGCGCGCGCAAACAGACCTGCCACCCCGAGATGGTACCAGACGCGCGCGTGAGACGGCTCGGCCTTAGCGGCCGCTTTGATGACGTTGCGCGCGCTCTTCAGCCGCCCGATGGCGAGTTGCGCTCGCCCCAGGTTGAGCAGTGCATCGCCCTCTCGGCCGTACTCCCGGGCGTCACGGCTGTACTCCGCCATCCGGTCGTGGCCGGCGTCGGCGAAGCCAGCGACGAGATGGGTGTAGGCATCCACGATGGCCTCGGGGCAGCGCGCCAAGGCCGCGCTCACCTGCCCCCAGTAGTCCTCGGTGCGTGCGTCATAGCTCACCGCGGGCCGCTCTCGCAGCAGGTTCAGCTCCCGCCACTCCTGGCGCTGCTTCCAGGCGCGCTGGCGGTCCACCGGCGGCTCCTCCTTCGCCAACGGCTTTGGCTCTGGGGGCAACCAGGCGTCGGTCACCAACAGCTCGCCGAAACCGGACGGCCGCAGGTCGGTGAGGAACGACCGAGCCTTGCTAAGGTCAGGCGGCGATGGCGCCTGTTCTACCTCTAACTCAGGCTCAGCCTCCCTGGTCTCCTCCTCGCTGTCCCGCGTCAGTACCTCTAACTGCATTACTGCAGACCCCGTTCTCCAGGCCGGTAGGCCCCAGTCGCGCCCCTATCATACCTGATGCGAGCGTTCCCCGCCAGTTTGGGGAATCATAGGTTCCCCTTTCGCCACCAATCCCCCCAAGGCCGCCACCGCCTCCCACGTCGCGCGCGGAGGCTGTCGCAGGGCGGAGATGCTACACCCCCGCTCCCTCTAGGCAGCAGTGCCCGGCGCGTCCCACATTTCGGGCTGATGCTGACGCCCTCATAGTGCTCCTGCAACTGGCAGTCCTGCAGTAAGGTTCATTGACGGATTACGACCTGCTTGGCATACAACGCAATGTCCGCTCTTGTCGCCACATACCACTTGCGACCATCTCCAAAAGCCTTTGTGCTACCTTGTGAACAGCCGCCATTTGTGGTACAATTCCTGTGGCTGCTGTTTGGAGGAGCGTAGAGAAATGGGTCGTCTGTCTGTGGCCATCGCCTGTGTGATGGTGCTGGGTTTGGCCACGGTCTTGTGGGCGGATCCCTTCAGCGACGTTCCCGCTGGGCATTGGGCCTACGGTGCGTGTTCGCGTTTGGTTTCGTGCGGCGTACTGCCGGCCGATCGCGCCACAGGCTTCTCCGGGAAGCCCCCTTTGACGCGCTTCGAGTTCGCAACCGCCATCTTGGATCCCCTCAGCGAAATTGACCGCTCTCTTCGCTCCTCAAAGACGAAGCCCGATTCCAAGGCGATGCTCAACGCGGCCGCCGAGTCCCTCGCCGCCGACCCCCGGATCGCCGACGTGGAGGTGGGCAAGGCTGCTTCCGAACTCGCGCGCCTCGCGACTGAGTTCCTGGGCGAGCTTCGGTCACTGAACCTGGACCCCGCGGAGGCAGTTCGCGCGCTCCATCTGCTCAGCGACGTGTCCGCAGTGCGCCAGTGGCGAGCAGAGGCCTTCCTCCGTCCCCCGCACCTGTCTCCCGTGTCGCTTGGCGACGGCCTGCGGGTGCCGGTTGGGCACGGCGCAGTCGCCCTCGGCTATGACCGCAACGCCAAGGCGCCGGAGATCCTGGACTTTCTCGCCTCCTCAAGCTCTGGCCTGGGCGCCTTCAGCGCCCGAGGGGCAGCTGGCGCAGGGGCCGCGCTGAGCGATCCCCTGATCTCCCGCGTGCGGACCGCCTATGAGTACGGGTTGGGGTCCGCGCTCACCCTGAGCCTCGGTCGCGAGGAGATCTCACGCTATGGTCAGGACAAGGCGCCCCTGGACGCGGCCTCGTTGACATCGCTGGGTGTCGGTTATCGCTTCACTCCCTCCACCTCGGTCAAGGTGTCCTACTCACTGCTTGACTACCAGAACTACACCTCCGATGCGCCTCCAGTCCGGGAGCGGGTCGCGGAGACCTCGGTATCGGTCGAGTTCTAGCCCATGCGGCGATTCGCCGGCCTCCTTTGCCTTCTCTGCTGCGCCTGTGTTCCCGCGGTGTGCTTCGCCCAGACCGGCAGTATCGAGGCCGATATGGTGGAGCTGGATACCAACTTCGCGACCGCGGCGGCCGATGGTAACGCCGCCCTGACCTTCGAGAAGGTCAGCCTCCACGCAGACGCCATCACCGCCAACCGTGTCACCGGAGATGTGGTGGCCGTGGGCCACCTTGCGCTCACTCAGGACGGGCGGCGTCTCCAAGGCGATCACCTACAATACAACTTCCACCGCGACGAGGGCGTCCTCGCTAACGCCCGGGTGGTGGAACAGGGCGTGATCGTCCGAGGCGAGGTGATCGAGTTCTCTCCGGACCGGCTGGTAGCACGCCAGGCCTCATTCACCACCTGCACCAAGGAGACACCGGACTACTCGTTGAGCGCCGACACCATCACCTTGACGGCCGGCGGGACCGACAGGCGCGGCCGGCCTGTGTCAGGCCGGTTTGCCCTTAGCCGAGCCAGGATCAACTACCATGGTCGTCGTCTCTTCTCCCTCCCCAACTATTCGATCCCGGTCGGACGGATCCAGCAGCGCCAGGCCTCCTTGATACCCACTACCGGATTCAGCCGCGGCGACGGTCTCTATACCTCGTGGACCTCCTCCTTCAGCCGTCCCACCAGCGCCACCTCCGCCGATCTGAACCTGCGCCTCACCACCGCCCGAGGATGGCGGGGCCGCCTCCAAGTGATTCGACCTTCCGACCCCTTCGATCTGTTCGCCGGCTATACGCGCCGGGAGGAGGTGCGGGAGACAGAACTGCACGAGGATCAGTTCACCTTCAGCACCGCGGACGTGCTAGTGGACCGCGCGCCCGAGTGTGGGGTCAAGGTCTTGGACCTGCCCGTGCGCCACTCCCTGCGGCTACGCGGGGACCTGAGGTACGGAAGCTACACCGAGTTCGACGCCGAGAGCGGCGAAGAACTGCAGAGCGCGAATCGCTTTGCTGTCAGCGCCCTACTGGAAACCGGGAAGTATCCGATCTCGCCGGCCGTCGCGCTGAGCGGGGCCGCGGGGCTCCGCCTGTCCACCTATTCCACCGACGACCGGTTCCGGATCGGCTTCTTCCGCGGCACCGTCGCGTTCACGCGGAGCGAGGACAATCGGCTCTCACTCTCCTACATTCATCGTCCCACCTCCGGTCAGAGCCCGTTCCTTTTCGACGCCGTAGAGGTCAGGCGCGAGTTGCTCGGGGATCTGCGCTACCGTCTCAGCCCGGCCTGGCGGATGCGGGTGCTGGAGGCCTACGATCTTGACGAAGGCCGGGTTCGCGACCTGTCGCTCTCGGTGACCCGCACCGTCCACTGCCTCGACTACATGCTCGGGTGGAAGCAGTTGAGTCGAAGCGTATTTTTCGCGATCAACCTCGCGCCCATGCCCGAGGGGGAAGCCTCCGTTCTACCGTAACCCAGTGACGCAGCTCCCCGACCTGCACCGGCGAACGATTGCGGCGCCCGGCGCGTCTAATACCATAGAAGATCACAGTGAGGGAGAAGCTGTGCGACACACCCGCTACCTGCTGATGGCTGTCCTCTCATTCCTGGCTGCACTGCCGGCCTCGGCCCAACACCTCGGCTCTCGCCAGCAATGGCAGCCGCAGACCGAAAACGACGCGCGTCTCCAGCAGCCCGTGCAACTCGAGACCATCGGCCGGGCCGCGATCACGGGCCTG
>Ga0214473_10002527_pt1 | contig 22457 bp, 17 predicted proteins | sample RVTome_7_FD_203509 | JGI IMG/M metagenome (GOLD analysis project Ga0214473, IMG submission 203509) | Soil microbial communities from uranium-contaminated site in the Upper Colorado River Basin, Wyoming, United States - RVT98D197 | ecosystem: Environmental > Terrestrial > Soil > Contaminated >... | reverse complement strand
CTTTTGGGTTGTAAACAAAAATGGTGGAGCTGAACGGGATCGAACCGTCGGCCTGTCGATTCGACCGCTCTCCCTTTTGGGTTGTAAACAAAAATGGTGGAGCTGAACGGGATCGAACCGTCGGCCTCCTGAATGCCATTCAGGCGCTCTCCCAGCTGAGCTACAGCCCCACGGGAGTCATATTTAACACGGAATAAGAAAATTTGTCAATTCATGAGATTTCTGAAAAAATATAGAAATCTCTGATTACACACCTGCCTGCCCTGTACCATATTAGGTTCAGGGCCTGCCGGTAGGCAGGGATCATATAACGATTACACGGATATAAGATCCTGATCTTAGCCTTAGACTCGATCTCAACCTGGGCCTTAATTCTAACCTCATATCATTTGACTTAAAGGCCAATATTTTTTATATTGAACACTGTGCCGGAGTGGTGAAACTGGTAGACGCACGGGACTCAAAATCCCGCGAGCCGCAAGCTCATGTCGGTTCGATTCCGACCTCCGGCACCAAAAATATCAATAAGTTAACTGCTTCGGTCTTCCGACCCTGGAAGGCCCTTTTTTGCCGATTGTAACCATTCCGATTTTTTTCACCCATTCTGAGCCTGTTTAATTGGGATGACCTGGCCTTTTTCTGCCGCCTTGAGGGCCATATACTGTTCGTGCTCAAAGAACCTTTTCCAGACGTTGGTCTCCTTCAGCATCGGAATATACGGAATTTGCCCGATCTTGGGGGGTACACTTCGCCGCGAGGTGAAACATCCGCTTCAGGGCAGCAAACTCGCGATTGATGGAGGCGTTTCTATATCCTTTTTCCACCCGATCCTCGATGTGGGTCTAGATACTCGCTGTGGTGATTTGGGTCACTCGTAAACCCCCACAGACTTTCTTCAAAAACAGAGCGCAGTCTAAAGTCAGGCAAATTCATTAAGAATTATGGATACTTACCGATGGGATTGATTTTGCTACGTTTTATGTGTATCATTTTGATTCATGAGTTCATTTGGTCAGTCGCAGATTTTCGATCCAGCAATTCATCAAAAGGATTTATATCTCGCCTGGAAACACTTCATCGAAACAGGCAAGATAGAGCGGAATATCGTACCATGGCATATTGCTGAATCCTGGGAGAGAAGTAAGAAAAGGAATATCGATCCTTTTCAATTCCTTCCTTCTGCTTATCTTGATCCTGAATCCTATAGCAAGCTGAAATCTCGCCATGAATACCTCATCTCTATTGCAAAGCCTTTTATGGAGAATATCTACCGCTCTCTCGAACACAGCCACTATATTGTTGTTCTCTATAATTCACAGGGTTACCATCTCTTAACGGTTGGGCAGAGAGCTGAGTTTGAAAGCTATGACGTCCGTGAGGGACTATGTTTCGAGGAGGACCAGGTTGGAACTTCCGGTTTTTCTTTAGTGAAATTGTTGAGAGAGCCAATTCAGATTATTGGGTGCGAACATTATTCGGCCTTGTTCCATTATGTCGTCGGATCTTATGCTCCTGTCAATGATCCGATTCGTGGAGATTTAATGGGTGTGATCGGGATTACCACCGGTTGGAGAATACAGCCAAACCCTCACACGCTGGCGATTGCAATCGCAGCGGGGACGGCGATCGAAAACTATATCAAACTCGATCACGCAAGGAATGCTCTTTCAATTTACGGAAAGGCTTTACAGACGACAATGGATTCATTGACCGATGGAATCATTCTCATTGATAACAAGGGGAGAATCTATGAAATCAACGCCTCCGCCAAAGAAATCTTTGCATTAAAGAGAGAGGGTCTAAGGGGTCAACATATATCGGAGGTTCGGGATCTGAAGACCCTCGAGAGTCTGATCATGAATGTGTTACAGAGTCAGGATCTCGCGAGACATGATGAAGTGGAAACCAAGATTCGAGACCAAATTTATTTGACCACAATACAATTTGCTCGTGATGAGAAAGACGAAGTTAAAGGTGTGATCGTTCAACTGAAGAACCTAAAAAAACTTTCCCGAATTGTTCATCATTTGACTTCAGATCACCCGAAATTTACGTTTCAAACAATGATAGGATCGAGTCCAAAAAGCCTTGAAATTAAAGCCCTTGCTCGATTGGCAGCTCAGTCTGATGCTAATGTTATTATAGAAGGCGAGAGCGGAACAGGCAAAGAAGTGCTCGCCCAAGCTATTCATAATGCTTCCGAGAGGGCTAAGGAACCTTTTGTGATTGTTAATTGTTCCGCCATTCCTACAGAACTGCTGGAGTCTACGTTGTTTGGACATGAAAAGGGGGCGTTCACGGGCGCGATCCATACTCACATAGGAAAATTCGAATTAGCCGACAGAGGAACCCTGTTTCTCGACGAGATAACCGAGATGCCTATGAGTATGCAGGCAAAACTTCTCAGGGTTTTGGAAGAAAATAAAATAGAAAGGGTAGGGGGACAAAAACCCATTAGGATTAATGTGAGGATTATTGCGGCCACAAATCGGAGTCTGGTAAGGGAACTCAAGGAAAATCGATTCCGAGAAGATCTTTTTTATCGGCTCAATGTTTTCTGGATCAAACTTCCACCGTTGAGGGAAAGAATGGAGGAAATCAACGAATTAGTGCCTTCCTTTACCGATCATTTTAGTTCCTTATTCAGTAAGAGAGTAAACAAGATCTCCGACGATTATTATGACATGTTGACGAGTTACGATTGGCCTGGAAACGTTCGGGAATTGAGAAACGCGGTTCAACATTCAATGGTGACCTTGGATACTACCTGTCTCACGAAAAAGCACCTTGCCGTTTTCTTTAGGCAAATTTCCCAGCAAGATAAGAAAGGCGAGACATCTCCTACGGATGAGAAGTCATTTTCCCCGAGACTTGATGACCTGGAAAAAGCAGCTATTCAGAAAGTCCTGTTTCAGACAAGGGGGAATAAAACGAAGGCGGCCAAGCTTTTGGGAATTGGCCGAGCAACGCTTCTCAGAAAACTGAAAAGAATAGAGGGGCAATGAAGTAGATGGATCATTATGAGTCAACATAACGATAGCCGTTATCAATTTGATACAGTAATGACATTCTTTCCTTCCTAACTTTTCCAGATTATCTAGCGTAACATATTAAAATCATATAGAAATATTACCAGATCCATATTCCCAATCTCTTGGCACATCCATTGCAAGCCAGAGCGTGCAGAATCTACAGAATCTAAGCCTTTAACATGGCGGGAGAATAAGATGCGAAGGAGGATAGCAGTATTAGGAGGGGGGAACGGCGCATACGCGATGGCGGCCGACTTAACCATAAAAGGCTACGAGGTTAATCTTTGCGAATCATCTTTGTTTTCTGAAGGCTTCAAGGCTGTTCAAGAACGCCGGGAGGTAACCCTAATTGATTGCGAAGGGAATGAGAGAACTGTCAAGCTTAGGATTGCAACGACAGATTTTGAAGAGGCACTAGAAGGTGTCGATTATATTATGATGGCAATGGCAGCAACAGGACACGAACACTTCTTCGAGTCAATGCTATCTTCTCTTAAAGATGGCCAAACGGTTGTCACCTGGCCTGGATACTTCTCTGCATTGCGTTTCGCTAAGATCTTAGGAACTAAGGGAATATCCAAAAATGTTGTATTTGCTGAATCGCACACCTTTCCTTTTGCCTGCAGGTTCGTCGGCCCATGCAAAGTCAGGATATTCTTGGAAGCTTGGAGAATTCTAGTATCTTCTTTTCCCGGCAAATACAGAGACAAAGTTGTCGAGGATTTAAGTCCAATATATCCGGTATCTTCGTGCCAGAACACCCTAGCCACGTCTTTGAATGATCCAAATCCAATTGTGCATCCAATAGTGATGGTCCTTAATGCTGCTGGGGTGGATACCCGGCATGACTTTCATTTTTATAGGGACGGCATTACTTTGCCGGTTGCGAGAGCAATCAAGGCCGTCCGTGATGAAATGGGAAAGATATTGAACATCATGGATCTTGAAGCACTTGATTATCCGGAAGAATCCTTTTGGTCGAAAAGCGGCATCATGTCAGTTTATTTCAAGGCTCCCTTTGACAAGGAGGGAGCGGCGGCAAGCATTGATGGGCCACATTCCTTGAAACACCGTTTTATAACTGAAGATGTTCCATTTGGGCTGGTTCCTGCGGCTTTGCTAGCCCGCAAGTTTCAAATAGAGGTTCCTGTTATCAATGCTACGATTGAGATGTGCTCGTTACTTAACAAAACGAATTATTGGGCGACAGGGATTTCACTTGAGGACTTGGGACTAGATCGTTTGAGCACGAAAGAAATTCCTGACCTCTTGGAGAAGGGACCCAGGCGTTAGAACTGGAAAGACGGTGGAAGGCATGAAAGGATTGCACACTTTACGGCTTGCCGAACAAGTCACTAATTTAACGTATGGCAGTCTGGATAAGAGCGTTATACAAAGGGCTAAGGAGGCGGTTCTCGATACGATTGGCGTTACGCTTGAAGGATCGAGAACCCGCTGCGCGGATTTGTTGAATGAGCACATAGAAGACATAGGAGGGCGAGAAGAGGCAACCATCATTGGAAGAAACAGGAGAAGTTCCCCTTCAAATGCTGCTTTGGTTAATACCTCAAGTGGCCACGCATTAGATTATGATGATGTGTCTGTGACCGTGATTGGCCATCCAGCAGTTGTCACCCTTTTCCCTGCTCTAGCCCTGGGAGAGAAATTACACTCCTCCGGTGAAGACATTTTATCCGCATTTATAGCCGGGTACGAAACGATAGCAAGTATTGCAAGGGGGGTCATCCCCGAGTTCAACGAAAAAGGATGGCATTGCTGTTCAACCCTGGGAACATTTGGAGCTGCTGCGACGGCGTGCAAAATCTGTGGTTTAAATCGCGAGGATACGGCAACGGCCTTTGGGATTGCTGGAGCGTTAGCCTCCGGAGTAAAGGAAAACTTCGGTACCATGACCAAACCACTCCAAGTCGGTAAGGCAGCCTCGAACGGTATTACTTCGGCTCTTCTTGTAAAGAAGGGATTTACAGCCTCCCCCCAGATCCTAGAGGGAAAGCATGGTTTCTGCTCCGTTTTTGCACCAACATACGAATTGGACAAAATGGTGGAGAGCTACGGCCGGCCATTTGACTTGGTGAGTGGTGGAGCAATCTTCAAGAAATGGGCTGCGTGTTACGCATTTCATCCATGTATTGAGGCGATTATTCTTCTTTCGGAAGAAAACAATATTCTGCCAGAAGATGTCAGTAAAATAGAGATCGCAGCTACACCGATAGTGGTAGATAATCATTTCTACGATGAGCCTAGAACAGGTATCGAGGGAAAATTTTCTGCTCACTTTTGTGCTGCCGTGGCTCTGGCGAAAAGAAAGGCGGGGAGCAGAGAATTTAGCGAAAACGTTATAAAGGACCCTGTAATAAAAAACTTGATGACGAAAGTCAGACTATATGCTGACCAAGACTTATGCAAGCATGGTTATGTCCTCCCTGAAGAGGAGGGGCCGACGAAAACGAGAGTAGCCATTATGTTAAACGACAATCGTGTGTTATTCCGCGAAATCTCAATTGCCAAGGGAGCACCCTCACGACGACTATCTGTTGAGGAAATCATTGGCAAATTTAAGGAGTGCGCGGGAATTATCTTGAGTGAGGAGAGTATCGAGAATTTATTAGACTGTGTTATGAACTTGGAACAGATGAGTGATATTTCGCGGTTGATGAATATGTTGAAAGGGTAGACTTTTCTTTGGGATCCACAGCTGTTAAAACGGGCGGGCAGTCTCGGTGGCGTTCTTTATGAACTCGGGTCTTCGGGTTTCTCTCCCGACATGACCTCAAATCAGAGAAAGGAGGATACTATGAACCACAGGTGTAATGCAATGAAGAATGGTATGTTCAAATGTGCGGGTACCTTATTAATGGCCGCACTTCTGAGTCTCGTTTGCTGCGTAGAGAGCAGCGATGCGGCCAAGGAGATTAAAGTTGGTATTGTAGTTGGGCTCACGGGAGGAGCTTCCTCGATGGGGAAACATGCATGGAATTCCTATCAGCTTATCTTTGATGAACTGAATGGTATGGGTGGTATTAAGTCCATGGGTGGAGCAAAAGTTAAGTACATGGTTATGGATCATCAAACTAAGGCGGATATAGCTGGATCAAATGCGGAGAAATTGATTCGGGATGGGGTTTCCGTGATCTTTGGAGCGAACTTCAGCGATGCTGCCATGGTTGCCAGCCAAGTATGCCAACGATCAAAAATCCCCTTCATCGACACCACGGACGGGGATGTCATGATCACCGGACGTGGATTCGATTACGTTTTCCAGACAAATCCGAATATTAATCAGCTTTGCGATGGTGCCCTGTTATTCACACAATGGTTGGGCAAGAAGACTGGAAAAGCCCCTAAAAAAGTTGCCATTCTTAATGCCCAGTTTGCTACTGGTTATGCTGGATTCAAATACTTTGAGGAAACCCTTCCCAAGGTGTACGATGTGGTTTTTAAAACAACCTATCCCACTGCACAACAGGACTTCACAGGTATTGTCAAGAACATGAAAAACCTAGGGGTTGAGTATGTTTTTCAATTCGGCATGGTTGCCGATGTTATAATGATCACAAGGGCTTACAAGGAGATGGATTTCAATCCCATGGGTTACATGGGGGTATCGGGTGGACATTACAACATCGACTACATCGAGGGCCTCCGTAAGGATGCCGAGTACACTTTTTGCACCAGCTACTTCACCTCTGATCTAAAAGTCCCTAAAATCAAAGACTTGGTGGCAAAGTATAGGAATCGATTTAACCTTGATTTCGATGCCACGGATGCTACCGTGGCAAACGGGATCAGTGTTTTGGTTGATGCCTTGGAACGGGCAGGCACAGACAACCCGACCAAGCTACGAGACGCTCTTAAGACAACCAACTTGAATGTGGGGCAATACTGGTATGTCGTTCCGGATGGCTGCAAATTTGATGACAAGAATAGAAATGTAAAACAGCATACAGTGACATTTCAGGTTCGGGATGGTAAGCAGCAGGCGGTGTACCCTGAAGGCTATGGGTCTATTGAGCCTGTTTTTCCTATTCCCCCATGGAATAAAAGGTAGCTTTCTTGAATGGTGCGGGGGTTTCCAGATTTATCTGGAACTCCCGCAGCCAGAATAGCCATGCAGAACATCGAACTTATATTACAAGGTATCTGCACTGGAATCATGATGGGATTGATTTACGCCCTCATCGCCAGCGGGTTCACAATGATCCTGGGAGTCATGAATGTTGTTAACTTTGCTCACGGAAATTTCGTTATGATGGGTATGTACCTAGCTTACTCCCTCGGCGTTCGATTTGGACTTGATCCCTTTGCTTCGATCGTAGTCGTCATTCCTGTAATGATTATCTTTGGAGCCACCGTTTACTTTATCATTATTAAACCCATCCAAGGACAACCTCAGTACGCCCAAATGATCGTGACTCTTGGGCTCTTGTACGTGATTGAGAATGTAGTCATTTGGATTTTTGGAGGAGAATCTCGCACGTTGAATACACCTTATACTACCGCCGCTATTGCTCTCGGAGGCGTCCGATTGAGCGTAGCCAGGCTCCTTGGGGCGTCCGCTTCTCTGGTTGTATTGGGAGGACTCTTTCTCTTTCTCTACAAAACAGATTTTGGGCGTGCTGTCCGGGCCTGTGCGAATGAGCCAGAGAGTGCACAAGGTGTGGGTATCAACCTGAACAAAGTATTCTATACCGCATTTGGAATAGGGGCAGCGATGGCGGGAATTGCGGGCTGCATTGTTATGCCTTTTCAGGTTTGCAATCCAACCGCTGGAATTCCAGCCGTGCTTAAAGCGACCGTAATTGTCATAGTAGGCGGATTTGGAAGCATACCAGGAGCATTATTTGGGGGGCTGGTTATTGGAATCGCTGAATCTGTAACATCCGCAATTTGGTCTCCGGCCTTTGCAAATGTTGTGGTCTTTAGTGTTTTGATTCTAATGCTTTTGTGGAAGCCTTCGGGGGTCTTCTCTAGAGGGTGACGAGCATTAAGGGAGACCGACATGAGGGAATCGCGATCCTTGCGCCCTTTCTATTGTTTGATTTGTGCCGCATTAGCCGTAGCCACCGTTCCTCTGTTTGTATCCAGTGACTATTTTCTCACTGTTTTTATCAGTGTTCTGTATGGAGTGTATCTGTGTATATGCTGGAATCTTGTATTCGGATACACTGGTCTCTTCTCTCTTTGTCATCAAGCCTTCCTGGGGATCGGTGCGTACACGTCCACCGTTTTATACCTGAATCACAAGCTGTCTCCTTGGTTGGGCATGTTTGTCGGCGCATTTCTATCGACGGCGCTTGCTGTTGGGCTTACGTTCGTATGTTACCGCTACCGTGTCAAGGGGCTTTTCTTCGGGATTGTCACTCTGGCATTCGCGTTTGTCATTCAAAATTTGGTTATGTCGTGGGACTACGTACATGCTGCAGTGGGGATCTCTCTTGTTCAGATGGATGCCCCGTGGGACTACTACTTCATGGAGCGGTCTCCATACTACTGGATTATTTTGTTCCTAGTTGTTATTGCATTAGCCGTCACGTTTTTCATCGAAAGGTCATATATAGGATACTACCTAAAGGCAATTCGGGAAGATGAGGATGCTGCCGAGGCGCTGGGTGTTCCCAGCAGCCGTTATAAAATTCTCGTCATGGCCGTTAGCGCGTTTTTGATCTCTCTTGGCGGAACCTTCTATGCGCAGTTCTACATGTATATTCATCCGGAGAACGTGCTGTCCTTTGGGCCGATGGTCACAATGCAGGTCGGAACCATGGCAGGAGGTGCGGGAACACTGCTGGGTCCCGTAATAGGATGGACTTTTTTCGGATTCTTTGACGAGGCGCTTTCCTGGCTTCCCATTGGGAGCTTATCCACGGCTACTATCACTCGCATTACATATGGGGTGATTTTAATGACAATTGTCATATTTTTGCCTACGGGAATGGTGGGCCTTGCGAAGAGGCTTTCTGTAATACTAAGAATCAGATCCCGGCGTTACTCCGGAGAGTGAAAATGGAGTTCATGGTTTGATTCTCTTAGAGTTGGACGGCGTAACAAAGAAATTTGGAGGGCTAACAGCCGTAAATAAGTTGACAACGACTGTGCAAAAGGGAGAGATCTTGGGTATCATTGGCCCTAACGGCGCAGGCAAGACAACGGTTTTCAACTTAATATCAGGCTTTCTGAAACCCTCGGAAGGGAGTATCCGCTTCAAGGGTGAAGATATTACCCGGTTGGAACCAAACCAGATATGCAGGTTTGGTGTCTCACGGACGTTCCAAATCGCGAAGCCCTTCGGCAATATTACAACCCTTGAAAACGTAATGATAGGAGCTTTCAATCGGGCGAAAGACGTAGGCGAAGGCGCTCGTATCGCGGACCGAGTTCTGGAGAGGACATTGTTAAGCAGCAAGCGAAATGCCTTGGCGAAGAATCTCAGTGTGCCGGAGCGGAAGAGGCTAGAATTGGCAAAGGCACTGGCCACGGCGCCTGAGATCCTGATGCTTGATGAACCCATGGGGGGTCTAACTCCAACTGAAATCGATAAGATGACGGAGCTGTTACTGGACGTCCATAAAGAAGGGATCGCAATCCTCATCATTGAACATGTGCTTCAGGCCGTTATGAACTTATCGCACCGGATTGTGGTGCTCAACTATGGTGTGAAGATTGCAGAGGGTGAACCTACTGAGATTGGGAAGAATTCGGGAGTGATCGAGGCATATCTTGGGGAAGAATATGTCTTTCCTTCACGTTGATCAAATCCACGTGGCTTATGGCGAAGTCGAGGTGCTTTACGGAACCTCTCTCGTTGTGGAGAAAGGAGAAATAGTCTCTCTGGTTGGAGCGAACGGGGCCGGTAAGACTACCCTGGTGAAAACAGTTGCAGGATTTTTGCATCCTTTTAAAGGATGTGTAACCTTCATGGATGAGCGTATCGACCATCTAATGCCTTACAAGATTACAGAGATTGGTGTGTCACACGTTCCGGAAGGGCGCAAGCTTTTTACCTCTATGTCCGTCAAGGAGAATCTCATACTGGGTTCGTACCTGAAAGAAGCCAAGAAAAAGCGGAAGGAGACTCTGGAATGGATTGTGGGACTTTTCCCGATCCTCGGGGAGCGGGCAAACCAAACTGCGGGCACGCTGAGCGGAGGTGAACAGCAAATGCTGGCTGTCGGTAGGGGGCTGATGTCTCTTCCCAAGCTTTTGATGCTGGATGAACCATCACTCGGACTGGCTCCTCTCATAGTACGCCTTATTCTTAATACTGTTCAGAAGTTAAATTCTCACGGGATGACTATTCTACTTGTGGAACAGAACGTGTCGCAAAGCTTAAAACTTTCTCACCGTGGTTACATTCTGGAGCGAGGCGCGGTAGTGATGGAGGGGAAAGGGGATGACCTCCTCAGGAATCCACACACCCAAAAGGCATATCTTGGCTTAAAGCAGTCTTCTTGAGTTGCTAGGGGTAGATTCCAACAAGCTTTAGGTCATGTTAATAATCCAATCCCTGCAGAGAAGGAAGTAAAACTCTATGAACCTTAAAGAGCCTGACCTCATCCTTAAAGGAGGACATATCGTAGGGCCCGCTTCCCTTTACCAAGGAGACATTGCAATCCGGGATGGGAAAATCGTTGCTCTTGGTTTGGCCGATGAATGGCCATTATCCAGGCAGTGCTTTGATGTTAGTGGAAAACAGGTTTTCCCAGGAATTTTAGATGTGCACACGCACTGCAGACCATGGAGTCCACATGTTGATAACCTTGAAGCTTTGTCCAGATCGGGCGCACACGGCGGAGTGACTAGTATGATCACCTTCATTAGCCCTTCTGAATCTCAGATGCCGAGCGAAGGGCTGGCGAACTTCATTAAGGTGGAGGGTAGCAAATCGCTTATAGATTTCGCTCTTCATGGCCTGCTCCCTGATAGACCCGGTGTGATTGAGGACATCACAGAAGTAATAAGATTAGGCGTACCATCTTTCAAGCTTGTCATGGCTTTCAGAGGCGGGGGTAAGATGACCAGTGACGCCTTTCTCTATCGAGCCATGAAAAAGGTGGCCGAGGCAGGCGGATTGGCGATGGTCCACGCCGAAGACGGTAATATAATCGGAATGCTGGAAGAGGAAATGATCAATGCAGGACGGGTCGGCTTCAAAGACTATTCTCGCAGCCGTCCAAATTGGGCAGAAGAAATTTCAGTGTCAAAAGCCATCGGGATTGCGAATTTGACTGGATGTCCCCTTTATGTGGTGCATCTAAGCACAAAGGAAGGTCTGAGCAGGATAAAAGAGGCAAATGGTCATGGGAAACGGATCTGGGCTGAGACTTGTCCTCAGTATATGCTTCTAACCGATGACTTAATGGAGACTATGGGACCTTTGGCCAAGATCGCTCCGCCTCTTCGCTCGAAGTCGGATCTCGAGGAGATATGGCATGGTATAATTAATGGGCAGATTTCTGTTATTGCCAGTGATCATGCCCCCCATGCTAAGGAAAGCAAGGATGCCGGATATAGAAATATCTTCGAAGCGTCATTCGGTTCTCCAGGAATCGAAACTCTTTTCCCACTGATGTATTATGAGGTCGTCATCAGGAGGGGATTGCCTCCTTGGCTTCTTGCTCGGAGACTTAGCGAAAGTCCCGCCCGGATATTTGGTTTGTACCCACAAAAAGGGACAATTCAAGTAGGGTCTGATGCGGATCTTGTTGTTGTTGATCCTCACAAGGAAATGATCATTAGGGCGAAGGATCAACACACTAACGCAGATTATAGTGTATTTGAAGGGTTGAAGATACAAGGAGGACCTGTCCTCAGCATGCTTCGAGGAAACGTTCTCCTTAAGGACGGAGAGGTGCTACAAAAACCAGGATACGGGAACTACCTAAAACGGCAACCTTTCGAAGGAGTTTGGAAATTGGGCAATGGAAACATGCTGATATAGTGGGATGAGGTTTTTGATGATGAGTAAACTTGGTCCTGAACAATTTCTCGATTTTGTCCTTTCGACTCAGCTTGATGATTTCTCTGCAGATGCAAAAAACCGAGCACTATGGAACATTCTGGACACGATGGGGGCGATTATCGCGGGCGGTCAGGAAGACGAGATCATCAAGCTTATTAGATGCCTAGGCATGAAAGCACCTTTGATATCAACTGTGTTAGGTGATAACTTCCAAAAAGTTGGGGAAATGTCAGCGGCTTTTCTGAACGGGATGGCAGGAACTTCTCTGGAGGTTGATCCTGGACATCGTTACGCGGTTGGACACCCATCCATCCATGTGCTTCCTGCCGTATTAGCATTGGCGGAACAGGAACACCGACCAGGATCTGACTTATTGCTTTCTTATTTGATTGGTTATGAGGTGACCAGCCGCATTGGCATGGCTTGTTCCCTCAGGCCCCTATTTCACCCGCATGGTATCTTCGGGACTGTAGGAGCCGCAGTTGCGTGTGCCCATTTTGGGGGTGCAGATGAGAATCTCCTTCGGCAAACGATGAATATCTCATGCTCTTTTGTGATGGCGAACTCGTGGCAGAATGCACTCCAGGGGTCAAGCGCACGAAATGCATGCGCCGGTATGGCCGGCCATTTTGGAATCCTGGCCTGGAGAATGGCTACCAGCGGTTGCATAGGTTTTGATGGCGCTTTATCGGAAACATTCGGACGACTCGTAGGGGAGGGCTTTTCCTACGGGAAAATGTTGGAAGGGTTAGGTAATCCCTTTGAGATCGAGCGCTACTACACGAAGCTTTATGCGTGTTGTGGAAGTATCCATCCCACTCTCGACGCGGTGGACGAAATTCGGCAGCGAAGGTCCATTGATCCTGGAAGGATTCAGAGGATTCTAGTGCGAACGTTCTTCCCTACTTCCAGCTTTTCTGCAAGGGATCCTTTAAATTCAATGGCTTCTCGGTTTTCCGTCCCCTACGCAATTGCTGCGCTATTGGTCTCCGGTGAGTGCATGCCTCAGAGTTTTTCTCGTGATGCTTTGGAAAATCCCAATATTGTTGAATTGTCGAGAAAAGTCGATGTAGTTGAGGATCCTTCCTTCACTGTAAGGCTGCCTGAGGAGCGATGCTCCGCGGTAGAAATCATACTGGAAGACGGTACCTCCGAAAGCGCCTTTCGAACCGATCATCGAGGAAGTTACTTAGCACCCCATTCCGACGAAGAACTCGAAGGCAAGTTCCTGGGCTTGACAGAGCGAGTAATTGGAAGAGAGGGCGCTAGGGCAATTTTGCAAGAGATCATGGGTATTGAGAAGATTAAGGACATTTCATTATTGACTGAGAAGATCAGAGGTTACCGTTCAGACCTATAACCTTGGCCTCTTCGCTAACTGACTTCAGGGGAAGGCTTGGATAGCGGGCATCGGGCCACTTCGACACATATTTAGGTAGGGAGGAAAAGGGGATGGTGAAGATTGGCTTAGTTCAATTTGTTGCAGACTTTGACAAGAAAATTAACATGGAGAAAATTCTTCACTATACGAGAGAAAGTATTGCAAACGGTGCCCAGATAATTTGCCATCAAGAATTGGCTACCACTTATTACTTTGGTATCGACCAGGACTTAAGTCATTTCAAGGAGGCAGAAGTTATCCCGGGGTACAGCACTGAATTAGTTGGCGAGATTGCAAAGGAATTCGGAGTGGTAATCATTCTCCCCCTTTACGAAAAGGTGATAGAGGGGGAGTATTACAATACAGCGGCAGTCATAGGAACAGACGGAAAGGTGATGGGAAAATATCGGAAAACCCACATACCGGAGGCTATTGCCGTCGACGAGGGAAGCGGAATCAGAAAGTTCTATTCTGAAAAATTCTATTTCCGGCCCGGCAATTTGGGTTTTCCGGTTTTCGAAACGCCATTCGGCGCCAAATTCGGAATCATTATATGCTATGACCGTCACTTTCCAGAAGCATCGCGTATGATCGCGTTAGGAGGGGCAGATATACTTTTTGTCCCCACGTCTACAGCAGGTGTTATGTGCAATCTATGGGAGGTCGAACTTAGATTTCTAGCCCTTAGTAATGTGTTTTACGTTGGTGGCGTTAACCGTGTGGGTAGGGATACGGGTCTTTGCACGCCGCGGAAACACTTGGGCTCAAGCATGATCGTTGATCCCCGAGGGGAACTAGTAACTCAAGCGGGTAATGAGTCTGATCAAATCATTTACGCTGAAGTTGATCTGGATCTGATACGTGACTTGCGTAACCACTGCGGTTACTACCGGGATCGACGACCGGAAATCTATACTAAGTTATGTCAGTGAACGGAACCGCTGCGGCTAGTTGAATCTTTAGTCCACGCCGTACACCCACATATGAGAAACGGTAGAAACATGAAACCGGAAGTAAAGGGGGGAGGTGTGATTCGAGTTATTTCTTGTTTACAGATAAACAGGTTTGTGATTTGGCCGGTACCAAATAAATGGTTGGAGTTGATCAATGATTAACCTTGTGTTTCTCATACCGGAGCTTGTAAATACTGAGATGGCTGCGTTTCGTTAAGATCTGCCATCCTCTGAAGCGGAAAAGAAAAAGCTCAATAGCAACAACTCATTAAATCCTTCTTGTGAACTTTTTCCAGAAAAACGTCAACAGTCGTCAGTAAAGTTGACGTTCCAGATCAAAAACCGAAGCCCATGGGTTTTCAAAGATGTCCACCCTTTGGCTGCTGCCGTTGTTCAACCAGCGGAAACGACCCCAGCTGAACTTTGTTTGGCATCCCCCAAACTTTTGATTATAATGAACGGGATCTTGATGGCAGTAGTCCGCGAACCACAAACATTGAGGCGGAAAAAGGATCCTAACTTGAATACCTTTCAGCACAGCTGGACCTGTCCGTTGAACCTGCCTCGTCAGATCACATTTTAAATGCACAATGATCGTAATATCGAGTTTCACAAAGCCCGCTAAGTACGCTGCGTAAAGACCAGACCTGTCTGGTCATGATTTCAAATGAATGCCGGTAAGCCGTCTATGCACCGGACGTGCTTCGCAGCTTGGCGAGGTCCGCCACTCGTGTACGAATTGTGCGTCCCCGTTAAGCTCACTTCTGGTGCGTTAACCTCAGCGATGAGATCTGGGAGAAGATTTGTTTAACACTCACGAAAGACGTACCTGGGCACTACTAAGGCAGCTAGACTTGACGCAAGATTTTGGGGGATAATATTTTAGATGGGATCCGTGCACGGGGCGGAGAGTATCTATTCGCAGCGAATACATTTCGGGTGCGGGCGCACCCGACTGGTGGGGGTAGGGGATGAAGTTTCTGACGCTGATGTCTACCTGCATAACCGTTGGTTTATTGCCCGTCATAGGTAGTCGAAGAGAGTCTGAATCTTGGTGACAACAAGATGCGGGTCCGATGGAAAAGGGTGGTGATGGTCTGGTGCGACCTTAGCAGATTCTCAAACAGTCCTTTCGGTGGGAAAATAGACAATTAGAGGATCCACAAGAGGTGTAACCAAAGTGTAACCGTACTAACCGAAAATAATCCAAAATAACCCAAGCTATTCCAACTTGACTTCGGTAAGTAGTTGATTTATAAGTAATGAAAAATGATGGGAAATTGCCTGATGGTCGGGTCTTGACTCAAAATCCCGTGGGGCTCAAACCCCGTGTCGGTGAGCTTGTCCTGAAGAAGTGAAGGGACTCCGACCTCCGGCACCAAAAATTCTGAGAAGAGGACCTTTTTGTTTTTCCCCCATGTAGTTTAATCTTAATTCTTCCCAACACCTTCGAGACCATCCCGCACTATTCGAAACAGTTAAAATCAAGAATTTTCTCAAAATTTGTTGCGTTTCAAATTTTTAGTCCGTACGAAACATATGAAACTTATTGACATCTTTATATGTTTATAATAAAATGCATTTTATGCGAAACAGAATTAAGATAATCTTTGTTGCGTTTTTGATTATTGGCCCAAACGCAACAGAGGAAGTATTTTAATATTATTGACTTTTTTGTTATTGGAGTAAATATGCGAAACAGCATTTCTGAGAGATTCGACCTCTTACAGAAACTTGGAGGGTTGCCTGAGCCTGAGGTAATAAACGAAGAATGGCTTTATATCCTGCGGGAAGAAACCCGAAATTCCATTTTAATAGAGGGTTTTTCCCTTTCCGAAGAAGAACTTGAAGAGGTGCTCGCAAGCGGGAACCCTCTCAAAAGAAATCAAGAAGAGGCTCTCAATTATTACAGGGCCGCAAGATTCTTATATGGACTCTCCTATGAGAATTACAGAAGCAGAAAGTTTTTCTTCGGTATTCCACTCGTACGCCAGACGAGCAAAACGATCGGAGAGAAAGGGGAATTCAGGAAGGGGGATTCGAGAATAACGGGGGCCAAAATTGTTCCGCCTCCCGGACTTTACGTTAATGATTGGATGGTTTTTTTTGAGGAACATGTAACCCAAGGATTTTCACAGGAGGGGTTTTTGAATTTTTTGGCAAAGCAACATGTTTTATTTGAGGCCATTCATCCCTTTGATGATGGAAATGGAAGAACCGGGAGAATCATCCTGAACTACCTTCTCATTTCTGCTGGATACCCTCCTGTCATTCTAAAGGGTGATGAAGAGAATAAGAAGAAGTATTATAAAGCCCTTGAACAAGGTGATTCTGTATTGAGAAGGTTGACGGAAGTACCATTCTCTCGTCAAGATGTTCCAAAGGCTATGGAGGATATGAATGCGTTTTTGTTGGAAGATCTTATTTCCGAAAGTTTAAGAGGGAGTTTTGACAGAATTTTGATTAGACTTTTGGAAGAGAAGGAGCAAATAAAACTGAAACCTGCGCAAGAGGTCGGAAAAGCCCTTAACTATTCTCCAGACAGCATAAGGACTCTTATATCCAGGGGGAAATTTATTGCGGTGAAGAGAGGAAAGGAGTGGTTCACTCATGAAAAGCTCTTGATGCCGCAAAAGAAAAGCAAAGGATAGGACGCTCCGAAGGAAAAGGATAGAAGACAATGAAATAGAAAGTCAGGTCAATGGAGACGGACGGGACTTATAGGAACTAGGGAAATCCCTGAGGAATGATGAATCGGGAGGGCCAAGAGATAGGTTCAATCTTACCGTCATCACGATAGGTAGGCGATGATTCTTGTTTCCGGTAGTTCTGCAAAGAAGGCGAAGACCGCAGCGTGCCTGCTGTGGGTAGTACTTCTCTTTGCGACGCCTGCAGTCCACGGCGAGCAGGCAGCGCCCCTTAGCGCGCAGGAAGCACAGATCTGGAAGCAGTATGGCTTCAACCCTGAAGATGCAGCCGAGTGGAAGCACGTGGGGTTCTCCCCTGTGGAGGCGACGCAGTGGGTGCAGGCGGGCATCCCCTACGCCCAGTGGGCTGACCAGTGGCGTGGCGAGGGCTTCGGCCCCGCCGAGGCAAAAGTGTGGGCCTGGAAGGTGAACGTCTACACGGCAAGCGATTTCAAGAAATTCGGCTTTAGCAACAGGGAGGCCCTCGGCTGGATCGAGAACGGAATACGTTCCGGATTGCGGGCAAAGGAGTTCAGAGACGGAGGCTTTAGAGCCGATCAGGCAGGGCCATGGTGGAAACGCCACTTTTTCCCGGATGATGCAAAATTATGGCGGGATGCAGGCTTCGGTGTGGAAGAGGCGATCGAATGGAAATACGGCAGAAAAAAGACGTACTACATGCGCGGCGGCGTCAAAGGCTATTCCCGACCCGTCTATTCAGTGGCGTGGGCCCGGCAGTGGCGGGATGCGGGGTTCAACTCCGCTGAGGCCAAGCAGTGCTTGCACTTTAATATGAGTTTTGACGAGGCGGTCCGATGGAGTAAGGCGGGCTTCGGGATTCAAGATGCATTTGAATGGAAGGACTCGGGCTTCGGTCCGGAGGAGGCCAAACAGAAGAGGGCTGCCAGACTGACGTCCGTTGAGGCGGAGGAAGAGCGGGTTGCGACCCTTCAGAAGCCCGGCGACGAAATAGTGAGTTTCCAAAGCGATATCATACTCCATCCAGACAGCACGCTCACGGTGACCGAAACCATAGAGGTTCAGGACAGGCCGGGCGGTGTCATCCAAGGGTGTTTCAAAAAGACATTTCCCGGGCAGGCAACCTTGCGGCACATTGAAGACTCCACCCATACCACAGTCCCCTCCTACAGAATACTGGCGGTTCTGAAAGACGGGAGCCCGATCCGCTACTCTACAGAGAAGGATTCCTGGGGAGGGCAAACGATCTGCATTGGCGCACAGGACGGCTCTCCCGAGGAGGGTGTCCATGTTTTCACGATCCAATACAAAACCGACTACAGGCTCGTGGAAATGTACGACCATGACAGGCTCTTCTTCGACATTACAGGCCAGCCGCTTGAGATGCCGGTGAAAAAGGCATCCGCTACAGTCCACCTCCCGAAAAATGCTCACCTGATCTTTGCCGATGGTTATGCGGGCCCCCGGGATAGAAAATACTTTACCGCCCAAGTGGAAGAGGCTGACGGGAGTGACCAGGTCCAGTATGCCGTGACAAGACCGCTCAAGGGCGAGATGGCTTTCCAGGTCTTGGTTGCTTTCACTAAGGGAGCTGCACAGCCTAGCTTCATGCAAAGGATCACGTATGTTGACAGGCAGGCGGGACACATCCTCTCGGCAATTGCGATTTTCATGGCGGGGCTTCTCATTGTTCTTGCCTATTTCATAGCTATCTGGCGCAAGGTCGGCAAAGACCCCGAGCGGGGACCGGCTGCGCCGCAAGTTGAGCCACCGGAAGGAATTTCTCCTGCCATGATGCGCTACATCATAATAACAGGGGGCAAGCTCGACGAAGGCACGGTGCCAGCTACGCTGGTGAGCCTTGCACAATGTGGCGCCATTAAGATAGCCAAGGAGGGAAATCTCTACAGGATGAGCCGTTCGGGTGAGCTTCCGGCCCTGTGCCTCCCGGAGGAGAAGGCATTTCTCGATAGCGTATTCGCGCGCTCGGACAGTTTTGTTGTCGGCGTGAAGCGTGCAAGGAAAACGCTCCGATCGATGATCGGCCCCCTTAGGGACATGCTGCAACGGGAATACAAAAAATATGTTGTCACCAATTCGCATTACCTGTGGCGGATGCTTGCGCTTTCGGTGATGGCTGCCGCAGGCGGGCTCTTTCTTCTTGACCTCCCAATTGGTGGCAGGGGAGCTGGACCCCTTCTCGTCTATTGCGGATCTGCTTCCATTGCCCTCGGCATCCTGCTTGGCGTCTTTTATCGCCTTCTCAAGGCACCGACTCCGGCCGGGAGGAAAATCATGGACAGGATCGAGGGGTTCAGGAAATTCCTTGTCGTAAACTATGAACAGGCTCGCCCTTTTGGTAAAAGACGTGAGACCGATGCGCCACCCTTCCTGGAGAAGCACCTGGCTTATGCCATCGCTCTTGACATCGACAGCGAATATGTATCGATTCGGGCAAAGAACCTCGAGTGGTATGGGGGCGGGCCGGGAAGCTTCAGCGCATACGATTTTACATCTTCGCTCAAAATGAAGAAACCTGGGGTTGGTAAACAATCGCGCCTCATCAAACCGCGAGGTGCAGGAGCAGGTTTGTGAAAAGTGCAAAGACCACGGGTGAGGCATGGAAGGCGAGGTTTTTGCTTGCTTTGTTTGCGTTAGGGGCCTTCATTGTGCCTTATGTCACCGGATTGATCGTCGAGTATTCACGAATTAAGCAGTGGGAAAGGATGGGGTTCCTTCCGGAGCAGACACGCTCGTGGTGGCGCAACGGCTTCTGGCAGCAATCTGAAGCGATCCGTTGGCGAGCTGAGCGTTTTGGCCCGGAGGACGCATTCCTGTGGAAGAGGATGGCATTCATTGCGCAGGATGCAAGGGAATGGAAGGAAGCCGGGTTTGACGTGGCCGGCGCCGCGGAGTGGCGCAGATATGCGTTTGAGCCGTCCGAAGCGGCCGGATGGAGAAGCGCAGAGTTCAGCATCGGCGACGCCGTAGCTTGGCGCAAATATGGATTCGGCTCCCTGGAGGCAAAGCGGTGGCGGGACGCGGGCCACAGCCCGCTGACAGCTGCAGACAAGAAAAGATCCCGGGGATCGCCTTAACGAAAGCCCGGAATGAATACAATGATGCAACAGGAAAACGATCGATCGGTTCATGAAACGGCGATAAAGCCATGGAAAGCTCGGTGCATTCTGGCCCTTTGCATTGTGCTGGCCTTTGCCGTTCCTTATGCAGCCGTTCGCCTGTTTGCCCTTGCGAAAGACAGGCAGTGGCAGAGAAGCGGGCTGAGTCCTTACGAGGTAAACCGGTGGCGTGAGAATGGCTTCAACAATGTGGACGAAGCGATTCGGTGGAGAAACGGTCGCTTCCAGCCCCCGGGCGCGAAACTCTGGAAGGAGGAGGGGATTGAGCCCGAGGCGGCATGTCGATGGAACGATCTGGGCTTCGGGCCGCGGGAAGCAAAGCGCTGGAGCGAGCACGGGTTCACACCCGAGGAGGCAGCGCCATGGCGCGACGAGGGGTTCCTCTACCAGGATGCAAAGAAGTGGCGGAGTGCAGGGGTGACCGCGGCTCAAGCCCGGGAGAAGCGAAAAAAAGGTATCCATTCACCCTGATGCAGGAATCAAAGCATTTCTCACAGAGATCACAGAGGCTGGACCGTTGGGGTGTTGGAGTGCTGGAGTATTGGGGATTACGAATTCAGGAATTCAGGGATTGTGAATTAGCAAATTCCTAAATCCCATAATTCCTCAATTCCTGAATTTCACCCAATGTTCCATCCTTCCACCATTCCCTGTCTGCCGACCCCGGTCCCGACCGTGGGCGGGGCAGGCAGGCATTATTCCATTTGCAAACGAATGGCCTCTCTGAGTTCTCTGCGTACTCCGTGAGAGATCACAGAGGCTTTCAAGGGATTACGGAGGAAAAAGAGATGGACGTGAAAATGATTGCCGGGATTGCAGGGCTTGCGATCTTTACGATCGTCGTCATACTCTTCTATAACAGGCTTGTGCGTTTACGGTACGCGACGCTGCAGTCATGGTCTGATATCGATGTCCATCTGAAGAAACGGTATGAACTGGTGCCCAATCTCGTCGAAACGGTGAAGGCCTACGCCTCCCACGAAAACACTACCCTGACCCAAGTGATTGAAAGAAGGGCGATGGCGATGAAGGCTGCTACTCCCGGCGAAAAGGGCAGGGCTGAAGGGATGCTTGCCAAGACCCTGCGGGGACTTTTCGCGGTGGTGGAGGACTATCCGGCACTGAAGGCCGATGTCCATTTTCAGCAACTGATGACCCAAATGCGAGAGCTCGAGGACAACATTGAGTACGCGAGACGCTATTACAATGGCGCGGTCCGTGACTACAATATCGTGACGGAGGTATTCCCCTCTAACATCATCGCTTCGGCTTTCTCTTTCGTACCGGAAGAATTCTTCGAACTTGATGCGCCTGATATGGAGCGCAAGCAGGTCGCCGCACGATTCGTGACATGAGTGATATTTGTGTAACCGTCCTAACTGAAAATAAACCAAGCCATTCCAACTTGACATTTATTACTACCTGATTTATTCATAAACTTCTAAAAAGATGGGGAATTGGTCGGCGGTCGGATAGACTCAGAATCGAGTGGGGCTCAAACCCCGTGTCGGTGAGTCTGACCTCCTTCGTGCAGGGAACTTGTCCTGAGCAGCGCGAAGGAGGACAAGTTGGTCAATCGAAGGGATTCCGACCTCCGGCACCAACCGCTCACGTATCCTCTATAAAAATCTCATTTTGACCCTATTATAGATTTTGATAGGGACAATCCCTTTTAATTACGGAGAAGATAAAATTGATTACATTTACCACAGAGCCACAGAGAGCACAGAGAAAGAATTTTTTGTCTGTCGGGAGATACCGACAGACAAAAAGGCTCTTCTGGAGAATCGGTGGTAAACCCTGAACCCCACGTGGTTCGGGGTATCTCCCGATTCTCCATAAATTATATCCCTCTCTGCGATCTCCGTGTCTCGAAGGAGTCCCACCTATGGCGGGACGAGTGGGCGGTGAAATCTTACGTAACCTATTTCTTGCTCTTGATAAATAATAAGGTAGAGGAGGTATTTCATGGTGTCATTCTGGGAAGTTGCTGATCGGGCGATCAACACCGGGCCCTTGATGAAAATGAAGGATTTTGACTTGAAAATCTTTAAGGTGGCCTCTCAACTAGTGAAACAGTATGGGGTTAAGTACGACCCTAAAGTTCCGATTCCGTCCGATGACGCTCTTGCGGATCGCCTGTTTGAGGCTGGATTAAAGCTTTATCTCGAAGTGGGGACCTACTGCATTGACACGGAAAGGGTGATCCGTTTTTCGGAGGAAGAGATACGGGAAGCTCTCGTGGACCTGAAGCGAGCGCCGGATGGCATTGACATCGGTGAGGGGGTTGAAAAAAGACGTCTCT
>Ga0214473_10002526_pt1 | contig 22467 bp, 17 predicted proteins | sample RVTome_7_FD_203509 | JGI IMG/M metagenome (GOLD analysis project Ga0214473, IMG submission 203509) | Soil microbial communities from uranium-contaminated site in the Upper Colorado River Basin, Wyoming, United States - RVT98D197 | ecosystem: Environmental > Terrestrial > Soil > Contaminated >... | reverse complement strand
TGGAGGTTCAGGAACTCGCGATTCGGAACGATGACCTCAAGCAACTGTTCCCACTCACGCGCCGCGCCCTGCGCAGCGCCGTGCAAGCGTACTCCTCCGAGGATGCCGACGCGGCTCGCCAGGTCATTCACGAAGACGCGGCCATTGATGCACTGTATGGTCAGATTGTGCGGCAACTCGTGGCTACAGCGCCGAACGCCGCCGCGCAGATGGCCGGCGTTCTGGACTTGCTGTCGGTGGCCAAGAACCTCGAACGCATCGCCGACCACGCCACCAACATCGCCGAGGACGTGGTCTTCCTCATCACCGGGTCAATCGTTCGCCATCACCGCGAGGAAACCGCCTCATAGCCGGTCCGACGCTGGTCCAGGCGTCGGCCGACCCGGACTCGGATGCACCCAGCGATCTGGCAGACTCTCGACGAACACACGAATCTCGTCCCGCACGCGGCGATAGTGCGCCAGCGCCTCTTCCTCGGTGGCCGCACGTTCCGCGAGCTTCGGCGGGTCCGCGAATTCGACGTGGATCACTCGAGTCTTGCCGGGGAACACGGGGCACGCCTCGCGCGCCGCGTCGCAGACCGTGACCACGTAGTCGAACGGAACGGGCAGCAGCGCGCTCAGGTGCTTCGATGACTGGCTGGCGATGTCCACGCCCGCCTCGGCCATCACGCGCACCGCGCGCGGGTCCAGGTCGCGCGTCGGCGTGCCGGCGGAGTACGCCTCGATCACGTCGCTCTTGAGGTGACGCGCCCAGCCTTCTGCCATCTGGCTGCGGCACGAGTTGCTGGTGCACAGGTACAGCACGCGAATTCGCTGCTTCGCCGATCGCATGACGCCTCCCAATTGTGTTCTCACAGGACATTCAGCCACGAAGCATCCGCTGTGCCCCGATCTTGGTGCGTCGCCGCGCGTCAGGCAAGCCCCGCCAGGCGGCACGCGCCGGGCGCTTCTTAAACGAGTCTATACCGCGAATTCGCCTGGCCTTCACGGCGGCTTAATTCTCGCCGGGTAGCCTCCCCGACATGGATTGGCACCGGCGGCGAGTGAAACATCTGTGCCTGCGTGCGGTGATGGCAGTTGATCCGCCGCACATTCTCGTGCGGCGCGACGCCGGGCAACACACCCACCGCTCCAGCGCAGGCTGCCATGTAGCGCCATTCGAAATGAACCGCGTACCGGGACATGTGTTGGTTTATCTGAAACCCGTGGGAGACATAGGCATGAAAAAAGGTTGCGCTCGACGGAGACCGCCACGCGCATCGTGGCGGGGATTCACGCTGATTGAACTGCTGGTGGTCGTGGCGATCATCGCGCTGCTGATTTCGATTCTGTTGCCGGGCCTGCACGGCGCCCGGCGCGCGGCGCGCAGCTCGGTATGCTCCGCGAACCTGCACCAAGTCGCCCTCGCCTTCGCGAATTACCTGAACGAGAACGAGGCCGTCTATCCGCCGGCCTACGTCTATCCCATCAACGAGCGTGGCGACTGGAGCCCGACGGGGCAGTCGCGGAACAAGGAGTACGGCTATTTGCACTGGTCTTGGTTTCTCTACGAGGACGGCAAGGTCAACCCCAAGGCCTTCACGTGTCCGGAATTCGAGCGCGGCGGTTTGGCCCGCACGAACCCCGGGCCGGAAGGACGCGACTGGGAGCCCAGCCAGATCGACGACACCGGCGGCGGCCCGCCGGGCTCGCGCGAAGACAAGCAGGCCCCGCGCATCGCCTACACGGCCAACGCCGCCATCGTGCCGCGCAATAAGTTCACGCGCGAACTGTCCGGCGGCATCCGCGTAAACGTTTTCGCGACGGAAACCAACGTGCTGAACCCGCGCGCGGCGGTGCTGGCGACGGAATTCCTCAATAGCGGCAAGGCCATCTCGGTCCCTTCGGGTGACCGCTTCGTCTCCAAGAGCCACCGCCCGATCAACCCCTTTTATCACCTGGGCTACGGCAGCAACGAGTACACGCCGCCGCTCGAGAACGGGGACTTCATCTACGGCACGCCGGCAGACCCCAAGACCTACGGCCTGCTGCCGTACGATCAGGTGCTCGACTCCGCGGGCCTGATCGAGAACGCCAACGTGCCCGAGACCAACGCGGTCGGCCGGCACCATCCGGGCGGGGACGCGCTCGGCGGCACCGCGAACTTCCTCTGCATCGACGGCAGCGTCCGCCGGAAGACCATCCTCAAGACGCTGGAGCAGCGCGAATGGGGGGACCGCTACTACAGCCTGAATGGCAACAGCGACGTTTTGTGGGGCAACAACTGACGCGCCGCGTGCGGGACAAAGACCCGCCCGCGGCGCGCGTCTGGGAACTTGGGTCTGAGTGTTTCCTGGTGACTCTGGAGGAATGAAGCATGTGTCGAGAACGAATGTGTGGAAGAGGGCATTGTGCAGTTCTGGGAGCTATGGTCGCGCTGGCGCTGGGCGCCGCGGCGAGGGTGCACGCGGGTCCCTGCGACCCCAAGCCGCAGTGCCAGGCGCTCGGCGCGTCGGGACAGATCAACATCAGCGGGGCGACGCTGTTCCGTGACTACTTCACGCTGCCGGCGGCACTGAACGATTGGATCGACGCGGATAATGACGGGCTCTGCGGCCGTTTCCCCAACCCGCCGTTCGTGGACGTGTTGGCCTACAACCTCGGCTGCAACTTCACGTCGCACTGGACGATCCACCAGCGCGCCACCGGCTCGGTGGAGGGGCTCAACGAGTTCGTCACCTTCCAGCTTTTGGGCCTCGTGCCGACGGTGCCGCCCAGCGACAAGTCGAGCCTGAACGGCAAGGTCTTTTACCTCAGCACCGGTCCGAGCAACCAGACCGGGTGCAGCCAGTTGATCTGGCCGCCGCAGAATGCGTATTTGCCGATTATCCCCGACGGTGTCGACCTGGCCGTTATGGATGTGCCGACTACGTGGGCGATCCAGGGACCGACCGGCACGCCACTCTGGTCGCAGCACCCGGAGCAGCCTGGCTACGGTCGGAATCCGCGCCAGTCGACCAGTGGGTACAGGAACCTGCTGGAGAGCCTAGCGCGCGACGGGAAGTCACTCAATACCAACGTCAAGAACCCGGACGCGAATACTGTGTTCGACACACCGATTTGCTGGGTGCCGATCGCGGTCATCGCCAACCGCGGCACTGGCCTGAAGGACGTGCGCGCCACGGCCATTCAACACCTAATGGTCTCCGGCCGCATGCCCAACGGCGAGAACCTCGTCGGCGTCACGCGCGACATCGGGTCCGGCACCCGCAATGGTTGCATGAACACGCTGTGCATCGACCCGAGCTTCGGGGTCGGCGAGAACCTGGGCAACCGCAACAACTCGCCGCTCGCCGACAACCTCGGTCCCGGCCACATCCCGACCAACAAAGGCGGCTCCAGCCATTCGGAAGTCGTGGTCGAGAACCGGCGCCTGGCCGTCGGTTACACGGGCCTGGCCGGCAGCAGCGGCGCCGCCGGCGACGCCGCCGCAGGCAAGTATGAAATCCTCAACGTCATGAACGACCAGCGTGGCGGAGCCGGCTACGTGCGTCCGACCGTCAACGCGGTACTGGATAACCTCGATCCCAGCACGGGTTGGCAAGTCGGCGGGGCCGAAACCTTTGCCAGTCGCGGCAATCCGTTTGGCAATCCCCCCGTGACCAAGCCGGCTGCCGCGGACTACTTGCGCAACATCGTGTGCAGCGTGAATACCCCGCCGGGCACACCGGCGAACCAGAACATGCCCGGCGAAGCGCAGGCGATTACGTATTTCCTGCTGGACGGCGTCGACGCGCTGCCGGATGCTTCCACCTGCACCTTTGTGGCCAACGCCAACCTGAATCAGGAACTCCAGAACTGGATGCGCGCTAACAACGACTTGGGCGTCCCCGGCGGCACGCCGCCCTACGGTATCACACCGGCTAACCACACACCGAAGCGCGACCCGACCGGCGCGCCCTATGGAGACGGCAGCGTTAACGGCGACTACCGCAACCCGTTCACCGGCACGTACGGCGACTCGCTGCCGGGCGGCTACAGCCTCAAGGGCCTGGGTACGCTGAACCCGCGAAACGCACTGGCTGGCGACTGTAATAACGACGGTCTGCGCGACGTCGACGACATCCCGGACCTTGTCGCGGCGCTCGCCGACCCCGTGAGCTGGGCCAAAACCGCCCCGGGGTCAACGCCGTCCGATCCGGTCGTGCCGGAGATCATTGGCGACTTCGATGGCGACGGGAATCTCACGGTCGAAGACGTGCGCTACTTTTCCGATGGGCTCGCGTTGACGCTCTCCGACGCCCCGCAGCTCGACCGGCAGGCCGGCTTCGTCGCGGTCGACACGGCGTTCGGTGGCAACTTCTTTGGCACGACCCTGCCGTCGGGCGTCACATACAAGGTTGGCGATTCGCGTGCGGACGTGGCCGGCACAGAGCCGTGGCGCGGCGCGCAACCGCACGGGCACGACGGGACGGTCGACTGCGAAGACGTGCGGTATGTCCGCGGCAACATCGCGCCGGACGGCGCGACGGATTGGGACAACCTGGACGAAGCAGCCAATTACGACCTGAGCTGCGATATGAACGGTGATCTCAAGGTGGACTACTGCGACGTCATCGCGGTCCAGAAGATCATGGGGTTGGGTGACCTCAATTGCGACGGGAAGATGAACAATTTCGACATCGACCCGTTCGTGCTGGCCCTGACCAATCCGGCTGGTTACGCCGCCAAGTACCCTAATTGCTACCGCGACCGCGCGGACGTGAACTGCGATGGCGCCGTGAACAATTTTGATATTGATCCGTTCGTGGCGCTGCTGACGCTCAACTGCCCGTAGTGTCGGTATTGAGCGTCCGGGACGCCGCGGCGCCACCACCGGCCGCGCCGCGGCCCCGAATGGCCCGCTTGGGGCCGATCGTTCGCGAACGCCAAGGGCCGGAGGCAATAAGGATGGGACCGGAGGCGTACCGACTGCGCTTCCGGTCCCACCTGTTGGAAGCCCAGCGCGCTAACCCGCGGGCTGGCGGCGGCGGCGCTGACCGCGGACGGCAGCCGTGGTGTTCGGCGCGGCACGACATCCTCAATATGGAAGGCGTGAAACATGACCCCCTGGGCTTCCACTCGACCGCGCATCGTCCATCCTCCGTGACCGGTATGCCCAAGTATACGGAGGTCGGAAATGTCCAGTGCGAAAACACTGGTTCTTTAGCGGCCTGCTAGGCGAGGACGGCGCGCAACCGTTCGAGCGCCCAATCCAGCTCCGGCCGCGTGATGCACAGCGGCGGAGCCAGGCGCATCGTCTGTGCGTGCGTGTCCTTGCAGAGCAGGCCGAGGTGCATGAGCTTCTCGCAGTACGGGCGGGCCGGGCCGGCGTCCGGGTGAAACTCAATGCCGACCCACAAGCCGCGCCCCCGAATCTCCTTCACTTTGCTCGTCGTGATCCGGCGGAGCTGCTCGGACAAGTAGCTGCCCAGCTCGCGCGCGTTGCGCTGATACTGCTCCGTACGCAGGATTTCGATCACCTTCCGGGCAATCGCGCAGGCCAGCGGATTACCGCCGAACGTGCTGCCGTGATCGCCGGGCGTGAACACGCTGAGGATTTCGCGCGACGAGACGATGGCGGAGATGGGCATGATCCCACCGCCCAGCGCTTTCCCGAGGATATATGCATCCGGTTTGACCCCTTCGTGCTCGCAGGCGAAGGTGTGCCCCGTGCGGCCGAGGCCGGACTGAATCTCATCCGCGATGAAGAGGATGTTGCGCTCCGTGCAGAGCGCCCGAACCTCCCGCAGATAGCCATCTGGCGGGATGATGATCCCGGCCTCACCTTGGATGGGCTCGACCAGGAACGCAACGGTGTTCACGTCGATCGCGCGGCGCAGCGCGGCGACGTCGCCGTAGGGGATAATCTCAAAGCCCGGCGTGAACGGGCCGAAGCCGCGGCGACACTGCGAATCGGTGCTGAAGCTGATGATCGTGGTGGTGCGGCCGTGGAAGTTGTTCTCGCACACGATGATCTTGGCGCGGTCGGGGGCGACACCCTTTTTGGTATAGCCCCATTTCCGGGCGGTCTTGACCGCCGTTTCGACGCCTTCGGCGCCGGTGTTCATCGGCAGCACGGCTTCCATGCCGCACAGCTCGGCCAGCTCGCGACAGAACGGGCCGAGCTGGTCGTTCTGAAACGCGCGCGAGGTGAGCGTGACGCGGTCGAGCTGCGCTTGCGCCGCGGCGATCAGCTCCGGGTGGCGATGGCCGAAGTTGACGGCCGAATACGCCGCGAGCATGTCCATGTATTTTTTCCCGTCGGCGTCCTCGACCCAGACGCCTTCGGCGCGGGCGACGACCACGGGCAAGGGGCGATAGTTGTGCGCCGCGAAGCGATCGACGAGATCGACGTGTTCGGCACCGGACAAAGTACCATCCGAAGCAAGCCTCATACGTTGCCTTTCTTCTGCTGGCCCCGCGCCGCCACTTTCGACGCGTACCACCTGCGTCGCGAGCTTCATCCTCGCCGGAATGAGCGCCGGTCGCAAGTCGCCCCACCGAGCAGCGGATCCGCGCGACTACCCGCCGCCGGGCTGGGACGCCGGCGTGTGGCTCTCGAATGGCATCAGATCGGCCAACGTCAGACCCGCCGCCGCCGCGTACCGCTGCGCAAAATCGCCCAACGTTTCGGGCGTCACCAGCTCGCACGAAATCACGCGCCGCGTCATCGCACTCGGAATGTGCATGAGGCCGCGCACGGCGAGTTCGACGGCGGCGTAGCCGACCTCGCCGTCCAGCGGCCCCGCCAGCGCTGCCGCTTCGCCCGATTTCAGGCGGGGCCATAACCGCGGTGCGGCGCCGAGCGTGACGAACCGGTTCTCGTACGCCACGGTCTCGCCCGGCTGCGTCCGCCGGGGCAACTCCAATCGCGGCTGCACCGCCAGCCACGGCTCCGGGCTGAGCGTCACGATCAAACCCGCGTGCGGGAACACGCCGAGCATCTCGCGCACCAGGTGCTGCTGCCCGCCCGGCGCCCCGGCGGCATGACGGACGGTGAGCAGCTTCAACATCGAGTCCCGCTGGGCCGCGACGGAGAAGCGCGCGTAACATTGCGACGCGAGGGCGTCGTTTCCGTTTTCGTGGAGCAACACGTAACTACGGCGACCGTGGGCGATCGCGTCCAGGCTGCGGCCCAGGGTCTCGGCCGCCTCCGGCCAGCCGATCTCGACGCTGCCATAGGCCCCGACCGCATCGAGCGGCTTTCCGATCGTCACGAGCAGGAGGCCCCGCGTGACGATTTCGCGCGCGACGGGGCGCGCCTTTTCGGGGTCCGCCACACATAGACAGATCGCCAGCGGATGCTTGGCGGAAACGTCGTTGACCACTGCCCGCAGGCTTTCCGGGTCGTCGCGATCCGGCGCCGCGAGGAGGCATTCCAGGTTGGGGGACTGTTCGTCGTACCGTTTGGCGCCGCCGCGGATTCCCGGCCAGGCCGGGTCCGACTCTGACGCTCCGATAACGGCGACGAGCGCTCCTGGGGGCAGCGGCGACCCGCTGGCCAACGGGCCGCTCGGACGGGAACAGCCCGTAAACACGGTTGGATAAAGGACATACAGAACGAGCAGCGCGGCCCGCGGCAGCCAGCGACACGCGGTTGCACTGGTCACGGGTGATTTGCTCGCGCTGGCCGGTGTGTTTGCAACCATGGCTTGCCGATTCACCTATAATAGGGGAGAATCGACGTAGGCGATAGGAGCAAGGGTGCGCGCATGAATCGGTTCCTGACAGTTTTCTTCATCGGCATACTCATTCTACCGGGCATAGGCTCAGCGCAGACGACGGGAAGCTCGTCATCGGCGACCACCGGGCAGTCCGGCACGGGCACACCCGACCTCAGTGGCGGCCGCCCAGGCGACTGGATCAATGCTGCCCGGCAGCGCCATCGCGCGATCATCGAGGCGCGGGTGAATAACCCGCGTTTCGGCAAACCGGCGGGCACCACGGACGGCTTGTCGACCACCTCCAGCGGCACGAACGCCGGCAGCAACAGCGGGCTCTCGGGTCTGCTCAACCTCGTGAACCAGTTCACCGGCGGTAGTTCGGGCAGCTCAACCTCGCTCGGCAATCTGACCGGGCTGCTCAACGGGCTCACCGGCGGAACTTCGGACTCCAGCGGTGGCTCCTCGACCGGCGGGACTGGAAACACAAGCCCGTCCTCCGGCAACACGGGCAGCTCCGGCTCCGGCATGACGCTGGCGGACTTGATTCGGCTGCGCGATCAGTTGGGCGGCGGGTCGAGCCAATCATCCGGCAGCAATGCGAAATCGCAAAATATGCAGGAACGGAACGATCGCCCTGCCAGCGGCGCGATCGCACGGCTGCCCAAGATTGAGGCGCAATCGCAGTCCCAAGACCAGACGACCACGACGCAGCCCCGCAAGTTCATGGACCGGTTCACCGAGCGCATGGTGTCGACGGTCTTCACTGCCCTGGCCGTGGGTTTCCAATCCGAGGCGTTCATCAACTTTCTGAAGGACCAGTTGCGGCCAATCTTCTTCCCGGGCAGTAAGTCGAGCCAGGGCGATGGGGCGACGACCGGTGACACCTCGGGGGGTAACGACGGAAACGATACCAGCGGCGGGAATGACACCAGCGGCGGGGATAACGCTGGCGGGGACGGCTCGGGCGGCGGCATCGAGAACCAGGCGCCGCCTCCGACGGACAACAACGGCGGCTCCGGCTCGATTATCTGACAGGTCGCGACGCCGCTGCACGGATCGGGAAAGAACACAGCTCACTACGCTTGGCGCCGCGGCGCGGCGGCGCGCAGGCGGGTCGATTGATATGAGCGCACTGCGTTTGGGTGATACATGGCCAGTGTTCCGCCCCGTTTCCAGACTTTGCGAGTCGCCGCCAAGTTCGCCGTTTTCGTGGCGCTGCTGGGTGCCGGGGCCGTGTTTGCTTACGGCGTCTGGGTGTGGGCGGTGTCGGACCAGTTCTGGGGGGCGGGGTGCGTCGCCGGCGGTCTGGCGGCGATGGGCCTCGGCATGCTCCTGTATTCGCAGTTCTCGTTAGCGCATAAGGCCGCGACGAGCACCTTCCGGACCTACGACGTCATGCTCGATATTCTCGACGTGCTGCGCCGGCAAAGCGACCACACGCGCACCATCGCGGAGAACAGCTCACTCTCGGAGTGGGCCAAACGGGTCATCTACCGCGAGAAGGATTACGAGTACCTGCGCGATACGATCCAGGCCGCTTCCGTGCGACAGGACTGGGCCGCCGCGGAACGCCTGATCAAGGAGGTCGACGAGGAATTCGGGCTGCACGAGGAAGCGGCCCGCCTCCGCGAAGAGCTGGTCCAGGCTCGCAAGGCGACGACGGAGGAGCGGGTCGCCGCCGCCCTCCAGCGCTTCGAGCAGTTGTGCGACGCGCAAAAGTGGGATCAGGCGCAGCGGGAGTCCGAGCGGCTTCAGGAGCTTTTCCCGTCCGAGCCGCGCATCGCGGGGCTGGCACGCGAGCTGGAGCTGCGTCGCCAGCAGTACAAGCGTAAGTTGCTCAAGGACTACGACGAGGCCGTCCGCACCCACAACGTCGATGCGGCTCACCGGCTGCTCTTCGCGCTGGACCACTACCTGTCGCCGAATGAGGCCGCCGCCCTCAAGGAATCGGCGCGGGGCGTCTTCCGCGCCAAACTTCAGCAACTGGGCGTGCAATTCAGTCTGGCGGTCGCCGACAAACATTTCCGCAAGGCCGTCGCGATCGGCGAGCGGCTGGTCCGCGAGTTCCCCAACAGCCGCTACGCGCAGGAGATCATCAGCATGATGCCCGCGCTGCGACAGCGCGCGGCACAGGAAGTCGCCGCCCGTGAAGCCTGAGGCGTTGCGGGCGGCGTTCCAGGCCCGCTTTCATCACCCGGCCCAGGTCGTCGCGCGGGCGCCCGGCCGCGTTAACCTCATCGGCGAACACACGGACTACAACGACGGATACGTGCTGCCGATCGCGGTGCCGCAGAGCACGTGGGTCGCAGCGGCGGCGCGCGACGAGCTGAGCGGCGCGACCGGCGGCGAGTTGCGCGTCCACTCCGTCAATCTGGACGAAACGCAGGTTTGGCCCATCGATGCTTGGTGCGGTCGGTCGCTTCCGCACTGGACCAGCTACGTCGCGGGCGTGACCGCCCTGCTCCGGCAACGCGGGATGCCACCGCGCTGCATCGATTTGCTCATCCACAGCGAGGTCCCGGTTGGCGCGGGGTTGTCGAGTTCGGCGGCGCTCACGGTCGCCGTCGGCACGGCGCTGACGGCGCTGGCGGCCATGACCTTGTCGCTGCCTGAGCTCGCGGCGCTCTGTCGCGCCGCCGAACACGGATTTGCGGGCGTGCCCTGCGGCGTCATGGATCAATACGCGGCCCTGGCGTCCCGAGTGGGAATGGCACTGCTGCTGGACTGCCGGTCGCTCGTGTACGAGCATGTGCTGCTTCCGCTGGGCGAGCACACTTTCCTTGTGGTCGATTCCGGCGTGCGGCACGAGCTGGCCGTCAGCGAGTACGCCCGGCGTCAAGCGCAGTGTGCGCAAGCGCTGGCGTTCTTGCAGCGCTTCCAACCGAGCGCGAAGGCGCTGCGGGATGTGGATGCGACGGCGGTGTCCGCCCACGCCGCGGAGATGGGCCGCGTCGCGGCTGCCCGGGCACGGCACGTGACATCCGAGAACGAGCGGACGCTGGCTGCCGCGGAGGCGCTCCGCCACGGCGACCTCGTGGAGATGGGCCGCCTGATGCTGGCCTCGCATTGCTCGCTGCGCGATGACTACGAGGTCTCGTGTGCCGAGCTCGACCAACTCGTCGAGATCGCGAGCGCCACGCCGGGCGTGCTGGGAGCCCGGCTGACCGGCGGCGGGTTCGGTGGATGCGTGGTTGTGCTCGCGCGTACCGACGCGTTTGGGTGCGTCGAGCAGGCGCTGCGCGAGCGGTACGATACCGCGGAGCGTCGTGCCCGCGTATTGGCGGTGCGACCCAGCGCTGGCGCTTCGCTCGCTTATCCGTGAAGCCGTACGATGGAACCCGTGGAGCTGCTCGCCAAATTGACGGCCCGTTGCGATCTGACGCGCGACGAGGCGCGCGGGCTCTTTGACGCGATCATGAACGGGCGCGTCGCGGAGCCGCTGCTCGCCGCGCTGCTTTCGGCACTGGCGACGAAAGGCGAGACCGTCGCTGAAATCGTCGGCGCCGCGGAAGCCATGCGCGCGCGGGTCACGCCCGTGCGCGTGCCCGCCGGCGTCGAGGCCATCGATACGTGCAGCACGGGGGGTGACGGTCGCCCAACGTTCAACATCTCGACGACGGTCGCGATCGTGGCTGCCGCGGCCGGCGCAACGGTGGCCAAACACGGGAACCGGAGCCACGTCCGCCCAAGCGGATCGGCGGAAGGGTTGGCGGCGCTGGGGATCAACGTCGATGCACCGGTGCCCGTCCTGGAGCAGTGCCTGCGGGAGTGTCGCATCGCGTTCCTGTTTGCGCCGAACCTGCATCCGGCCATGCGGCACGCCGCGCCGGTACGGAAGTCGCTCGGCATTCGCACGATCTTCAATCTCGTTGGGCCGCTGACCAACCCGGCGCGCGTACGGCGACAACTGCTGGGCGTCAATCGGCCCGAGCTGATGGAAACCATGATCGCCGCCTTGCGGGCGCTGGGGACCGAGCGCGCCCTGGTCGTGCACGGCGCGCCTGGGCTGTGCGATCTCAGCCTGGACGGTCCCAGTCACGCCGCCCGTTGGGACGGCCGCCGTGTGACCGTCGAAGACGTGGATGTACGTGTAGTGGGCGGTGAGCCTGCCCCGATCGATACGCTCTTCGTCCGCAGCCCGCAGGAGAGCGCCGCGGTCATCGCGCAGGTCCTGGCCGGTCAGCCGGGCCCGGCCCGCGACATTGTGGTCTTTAACGCCGCGGCGGCGCTCTGGGTTGCTGGCGTGGCCAAGGACTGGGCGGAGGGGGGCCGTGTTGCACGAGAGGCGATTGACAGCGGCGCGGCGCGCGAGACCCTGGCCCGCTGGCGAACCCTATCTCGTGGCCCCGGATAGTCACTCGCGGACCGTCGGCGGCACCGAAACCCGCGGTAATGACCCGCGGAGTTGAGCGGGAGACCGTTCGCCCGCGCCGCCACGATTGGCGGGTGATCGTGCACCGCCTGCGGTGGAATCCGCGGGCGAGTCGCTGCCGCGCGGCGCCGCCAGTGGCCCACCACGCTAACTGGGGCTAAAATGCCGGTTTCGCCGCACGATCGACCACGAATGCGCTCCCGTGGTAGACCGCGGCGAGCGTAGCGGTTGCACCATGCCCCCGCGTGACGCCAGCAGCTTGTTTCCGTCCTTCGACCGCCAGTTCCTTAGCTCCGACAAGGACTTCACCCTCATCGGGTCCGGCGAACTCGGCGGCAAGGCGAGAGGCTTGGCCTTCATCAAGCGGATCATCGCCGACTCCTGCCCGTCCGGAACGTTCCCCGGCGTCGACATCACGATCCCAATGCTCACGGTCATCACGACCGACATCTTCGAGCGGTTCCTCGAGCAACCCGGGCTCCGCGAAATTGCGTTTTCCGACGCTCCCGACGACCGCATCGCTCACGCGTTTCAGAAAGCCGAGCTGTCGCCCCTCATCGTTGGGGACTTGCGCGCTCTCATCGCGCAGACCCGCCAGCCGCTCGCCATCCGCTCCTCGAGCCTGCTCGAGGACGCCCTGAGCCACCCACTGGCCGGCACGTATGCCACCAAGATGATTCCGAACAACCAACCGACGATCGACAGCCGCTTCCAAAGGCTGGTCGAGGCGATCAAGTTCGTCTACGCGTCGACGTACTTCCGCGACGCGAAAAGCTATATGCGGGCCATCGGCCACGACATCGCCCAGGAGCGCATGGCGGTGATCATCCAAGAGGTCGTGGGGCAGCGCTTCGGCAATCGCTTCTACCCGACGATTTCAGGAGTTATTCGCACGTACAACTTCTATCCGACCGGCCCCGCCCGGCCGGAAGACGGCGTCGTGAGCCTGGCCCTGGGCCTGGGGAAAACGATCGTCGATGGCGGCGTCACGTGGTCCTATGCGCCGGCGTTCCCGCGTCACAGTCCGCCCTACGGCTCCGCGCGCGATCTCACGAAGAACACACAGACCCGGTTCTGGGCCGTTCACATGGGACCCGCGCCGCCCTACAACCCCGTTTCCGAAACCGAGTACCTGGTTTCGGCGTCGCTCGTCGACGCCGAAGCGGATGGCGTTCTAGGTCCCTTGGTCTCAACGTATGATGCGGAGTCCGATCGAGTTACGCTCGGCATGAGCCGCCCCGGACCGCGCGTGCTCACGTTCGCCCCAATCCTGGATTTGGAGAACATCCCGCTTAACCAGATCGTGAGCCACCTGGCCGCGTGCTGCAAACAGGCCGTAGGATCAGACGTGGAAATCGAATTCGCGCTGACGCTGGATCCCGTACACGGTTTGCCGGCGCGCTTTGGCTTCCTGCAACTGCGGCCGACGCTGATCGCCGACCAGCGCGTCGAGGTCGCCGAAGAAGAACTCGACGACCCCAGGACGCTCGTGGCCACGCGAACCGTCCTCGGCCACGGCGTCTACGAGGCCCTGCACGACGTGGTGTACGTGAAGCCCGCCGCGTTTGATGCCCGCCACACGCGTGCCGTTGCCTCCGAGCTGGAAGCGCTCAATCGCGCCCTCGTCGCCGAAGGCCGGACGTATGTCCTGATCGGCTTCGGCCGCTGGGGCAGCAGCGATCCGTGGCTGGGCATTCCCGTCACCTGGCCGCAGATTTCCGGGGCACGGGTCATTGTGGAGGCGACGCTCCCCGAGATGAACGTCGATCCCAGCCAGGGGTCGCACTTCTTCCACAACCTGACGAGCTTCCGCGTCCAGTATCTGACCGTGCGACACGACCGTGCCGACCGCCTCAACTGGGCGTGGCTCGACGCGCTCCCGGCACAGCGCGAAACGACCTTTGTACGGCACGTGCGCACCCCGCGCCCGCTGCGCGCCAGGGTCGACGGCCGCGCGGGGCGCGGCGTGCTGCAACAGGACTGACGGCCCGAGCCGCGGAGACAGCGCCATGGCGGACCCCGACAACACGCTCGCGAGCCTGTTCGAAACCCTCCAGGAACGCGCCAAGGAGCTAAACTGCCTCTATACCATCGAGGAGCTCACCAGCGACGCCAACGCACCGCTGGAAGTGATCTTCCGCGGCGTCGCCGCGGCCATTCCCGCCGGCTGGCAATACGCGGACATCTGCCAGGCCCGCATTACGTACGAGGGCCAGACTTACGCCACGCCGAACTATCGGGAGACGTCGTGGGTGCAGCGGGCGCCGCTGCTGGTCTACGGCGACCCCTGCGGGCTGATCGAGGTGTGCTACACCGAGCTGATGCCCACCGCCGACGAGGGTCCGTTCCTCAAAGAAGAGCGTAAGCTGATCGACACCATCGCGGATCGGCTCGGAAATTGCATTACGCACCGCCTGCTCGTCGACGCCATGCAGGAATGGCGCTCGGCGCAGCAGCAGGCCTCGCAGCGCCTCGCGCCGGAATGGTCGGTCATTCTCGACCTGCTGCGGCGCACCGACCAGAGCCTGCTCCTGCGCGTCACGCGCAAGATGGTCAATCACCTGTGCTGGAGCGGCGTGCAGGAAGCCGACGCGCTTCTGCGGCGCTTCGGACGCACCGACGAACAGGACGTGTTCCTCGACTCCAACCGGCCCCGCGCGATCGGCGGTCCGCCGGCGGGCACGGCGCTGGCCGATGAGGTCTTCCGCGTCGCCGCCGCCCGGCTCAGCGACGAGGAAATCATGGCCTGTGTCCACAAGTGGATCCGCGAGGACCGCGCCGGGTTCCTGGTGAATGCCCTGGAGAATCACCATACCTCGCTGGCGGAGGTGGGCGACGCGGTGCACCGCTACCAGCACGCCACGCACGGCGAGATTGAGCTGTCCCCCGCCACGCGGATCGGTCTGCGCGTCTCGCTGGTGCGCCGCTTCCTCTCCGACCAGCTCGAGTTCATCAACGTCGCCAAGAACTACGTCAATATCAAGGATTTCCACGAGCTGATGCAGCGCATGATCTACCCGGTGCGCGGGCATGGGAAGATCGGCGGCAAGGGCGCGGGCTTGTTTCTGGCCAGCCAGATCGTGCGCCACAGGACCGCGCCGGGTGATCTTCTGGCCACGCTCAAGGTCCCACGAACGTGGTACATTAGTTCGGACGGACTATACGACTTTGTCTACTGTAACCATCTCGAGGACGTCTTTACCCAGAAATACAAGGACATCGATGAGATTCGCCAGGAATACCCCGATATCGTCCAGGTCTTCAAGCACTCCAACTTCTCCCGCGACATCGTCAAGGGGCTGTCGATGGCCCTGGACGACCTCGGCGACCGTCCGCTGATCGTCCGCAGTTCGAGCCTGCTCGAGGACCGCTTCGGCGCCGCGTTTTCGGGCAAGTACAAAAGTCTGTTCATTGGCAATCAAGGCACCAAGCCGGAGCGCCTGCGCGCCCTCACCGATGCCATCGCCGAAGTCTACGCCTCGACCTTCAGCCCCGATCCGATCGAGTACCGCGCCGAACGCCAGCTACTGGACTTCCAGGAGGGCATGGCGATCCTGATCCAGGAAGTGGTCGGCACACGGGTCGGCGACTACTTTTTGCCGGCCTTTGCCGGCGTGGCCTTCAGCCACAACGAGTTCCGTTGGTCGCCGCGCATCAAGCGTGAGGACGGCCTGGTGCGGCTGGTGCCCGGACTGGGCACGCGCGCGGTGGACCGCCTCGGCGACGACTACCCCGTGCTGGCGTCGCCGGGCCAACCCGGCCTCCGTGCCAACGCCACGCCGGAAGAGGTCGTCCGGTATGCACCCCGCTACATGGACGTCATCAACTTGAAGACCTGCGGCTTCGAGACGGTCGCTGTCGCAGACTTTCTGCGGCGTTGCGGGGCCGCGTTTCCGGGCGCCGAGCAACTCGTGTCCGTGTACCAGGACGGTCATTTGCGACAGCCGTTGCTGGGGCAGATCGACTTCTCGCGCGACGACCTGGTTGTGACGTGCGAGGGCCTGCTCACGCGCGTTTCATTCCTCCGGCAGATTCGGGCGCTGCTGACGCTCCTGGAACAGGAGCTGCACCATCCGGTGGACATCGAGTTCGCCTCGGACGGCCAAGACCTGTATCTACTGCAGTGCCGCACACAAACCGCGGCCCAGCACGGCCGGCCGGCACCGATCCCGCGTGACATCCCCACCGACCGCCTGATCTTCTCCGCCAACCGGCACGTCTCCAACGGCAGCGTCCCAAACATCACGCACATCGTTTATGTCGATCCGGAGCCCTACAGCCGGCTCGCCAGCCTGGAGGAGCTGACCGCGGTCGGCCGCGCCGTCGGCAAGCTCAACCAGCTTCTGCCCAAACGCCAGTTCATCCTGCTGGGGCCCGGCCGCTGGGGCAGCCGCGGCGACATCAAGCTCGGCGTCAAGGTGACCTATTCCGACATCAATAACACCGCGATGCTGATCGAGATCGCGCGGAAAAAGGGCGACTACACACCCGACCTGTCGTTCGGCACGCACTTCTTCCAGGACCTCGTCGAGGCCTCGATCCGCTACCTGCCGTTGTACCCGGACGAAGACGGCGTGTACTTCAACGAGCCGTTCCTGACGCGCTCGGGCAACATCCTTGCCGCCATCGCCCCTGAATTCCGCTATCTGGCGGACACGATCCGCGTCATCGACGTGCCGCAGGCCGCCGAGGGTCAGGTCCTGCGCGTCTTGATGAACGCCGACCTCGACGAGGCAGTCGGCGTCCTCGTACCGCCCGACGCGGTGATCGACTCGGTCGACCAGATCACAGCCGCCGCCACGCCACAACGCGGCCAGGACTGGCGCTGGCGCCTGCGCATGGCCGAGCGCATCGCTGCCCAGCTCAATCCGCAGCGCTTCGGCGTGCAGGGCGTATGGGTGTTGGGGAGCACAAAGAACGCGACCGCGGGTCCCGCGAGCGACATCGACCTGCTGGTCCACTTTCGCGGCACGCCGGAGCAGCGGCAGCTCCTGGAGCAATGGCTGCACGGCTGGAGCCTGTGCCTGAGCGAGATCAACTTCCTGCGCACGGGCTACAAGACCCAAGGGCTGCTCGACGTGCACCTCGTGACGGACGAGGACATCGCCCAGCGCACCAGTTTCGCGGTGAAGATCGATGCCGTTACCGACGCCGCCCGCCCGTTGCCGGTGGGTACGGAGGCGGACGTCAAATGAGCGCGCGCGTCGCCGCGGCCGGGTCGGCTGGGTCGAAGCGGACCAGCGCCAGCTCCGGGCCGTCGTGCCCGCCCGCCACGCAATAGGTCCGCCCGATCCGCTCGCACCACGCTCCGGTCAACCGCGCGGACTCGTGGATGTGCCCGTGCAGGCTGAGGAGCGGTTGCCGCGCTTCGATAAACCGCCGGATCGCCACGCTCCCTACGTGCACGTCCAGCGTGACGCCATCTACGGTTCTCCCGTCCAAAGCCGCCCGATTGAGCTTCGTCTGATACGGCGGACTGTGAAATAATAAGATCGCGTGCGATAGATCATCGTCCCCCGCCAGCCGCGCCAGATCCGCCGCGATCGTCGCGTAGCGCACCTCGTTTTCCGCGACCGGCATCGAGCGATGGCCCTCCTCCGGCGACACGCACCCCGGATCGACGTGACGCGACACGTCGAAACGCTCCCAATCCTTGAGCAAGAACGGCGTCGGCGGCACGCAGGCGTACCCGTACACGTCGTAGTCGCCCCATTTGACCCGTCGCTCGTGCATGTACTCCCACACCCCGTCGCGCGCCGCCGACAGAACCGCCGCCTCCGCAGATCGCGGATCGTCGTTGCCCAGGATCACGAAAACGCGCGGGTATGCCGCCTCCAGCCCTTCCCGCAACTGCCGCAGGTTCCACACCAGAAAATCGCCGAGAAAATCGTGTAGCCCGCCGCACGTCTCCAGCGCCGTCCGTCCCGTCGGCAGCAGGTCACCCCCCAGGAACACCGCCGCCGGCCGCTCGCGCGCGACGGCGGCAAACAGCTTCAGATACCGATCTGCCTGGCCGTGCAGATCAGTCGCAAAGAAGCACAGCGCCATACACCGGATCGTAATCCCGCCCCCCACACACAGCCAAGCTGGCGGCACGAACCGTCGGCAAGCACCCAGGGGTCGCAAGCGGCGGCGCAAAAAGAAGACCGGAGCCTGTGGCTCCGGTCTGAAATCACGACCATTAATCGTCTTCGGTCTAGCGCCGGCGCAGCGCCAACATACCCAGCGCCAACAGGCCAATCGTCGCCGGCTCCGGCACGTACACCAGCGCGTTCGCCATCATCCGACCGCCGTCGGTACTAGCAAGCCAGAAGTCGCTCCGAGCGTCACTGGACGGCGGATAGAAGTTCAGCCCAATGATCCGTCCGGTCTTGCCGGTCCGCTCCGCGATCAGGGGTTGTCCGTTCGTCCAGTCGGCGATGAGCACCGCACCGGCTGCCAGGCCGCCGTTGTTGTGGTAGCTGGCTGATCCGCCGTCGAAGGCGTTCACATTCGCCAACACCGGATGGTTCGGCAGGTGCTTCGTTCCCAGGAACAGCCGGACACCCGACGACTGGGTCGCATAATTCAACGGCGAGTAGCCGCCCGACTGCCAGCGGCCGCCCAGCGGAATCGACGTGTGCCAGGAGAACACCGCCTGCACCACGCCGCCGCCGGCGTCGTTGTACGCCGCCACGTTGTCGCCGAGCAGCGTCGCGTTCTGGGCACCGGCGTCGGTGAACACCATGACGGCCGCGTACTGCGAAAGTTGCTGGACCGTCGGCGTTCCGGTGTTGATGTAGAACTTGTCGATGTTCCCCGGAACGATGCCGACCGCCTTGATCTTGGCGACAACATCGTCCAACCAACCTGCCGTTCCCGGCGCGCCGGCGATCAGCACGTCTGCCCGCGCCGCCGCGCAAAGCCCCAGACCCAAGACGAGGCACGCAAGAACTCTTCGTATCCTCATATCTCCTCTCCTCTCAGTTCGCGCCAAAACACGTGATGCAGGGTCTGAGGTTCCTCCTCCTCCGACCCCACCCGAGTCAGCAGCCACCAATCCAAATGGGGATTATAAGCCGCCCGCGACCACGGGGTCAATACAAAAAAGACCAGAGAAATGTTCTGAGGTCGCGGGGAAACCCCGTACACGTGGCGGACCCATACCAGATGGAAAGCGGCCGAGAAACCGCCGGTGTCCAGTCCGTGTGCGTGACTTGAGTCATCGGCGGCACGTCGGAACCTGGATCGTAAGTAGTTTCTGCGCAGCAGTTTATCGATGTCGATCCATCGGCGCCCGGGGCGCGGCCGACCGCCGCAGCGCCATTGCGACCCCCGGCAAGGTCAGGCGACGGCCGCTTCGCAACGACCGGTCACCAAGGCCGTGCGGACGGCCCGGTCCGGCTGCTAATCCACGCCGTGGCGCGGTATAGTGGCCCGTGCAATGGAAGCCGCCCGCACGCAGAGCGGTCCCTGGTCGATCGGTCGGCTGCTGACGTGGACCCGCGACTACCTCCAGGAGCGGTCGATCGAGTCGCCGCGCCTGTGCGCCGAAATCCTCCTCGCCCACGCGCTCGGCTGCGAGCGGATTAAACTGTACACGCAGTACGAAGCCGAGCCCGGCCCGGACGTGCTCGATAGGTTCCGCGCCTCCGTGCGCGAAGCGGCCGCCGGCCAGCCCATCGCCTATCTCACCGGGACGAAGGAGTTCTTCTCGCTGCCGTTCGAGGTTAACCCGGACGTGCTCATCCCGCGCCCCGAGACCGAAATCCTGGTCGAGCGGACCATCGACCTGGTGCGGCACTCCGGCGGCAGCCTGCGCTCGATCCTCGATCTCGGCACCGGCAGCGGCTGCATCGCCGTCAGCCTGGCCCGCCATCTCCCCGACGTTCGCGTGTTCGCGAGCGACGTCTTGGACGCCGCTCTCGCCGTCGCACGCCGCAATGCGGAGCGGCATGGCGTCGCCGAGCGCATCCGTTTTGCCCGGGGTGATCTGTTCGAGCCGTGGCGTGACATGCCAGCCACAGGCGCGGCCCCGTTCGATGTCATCGTCTGCAATCCGCCCTACCTCGCGACGGCGCCCGGCACGCCGCTCGATCGCGCGGTGCGCTGCGAGCCGGCCGTGGCGGTCTTCGCCGGGACGGATGGCCTGGATATCATCCGCCGCGTCGTCGCCACCGCCCCGCGCTGGCTCACGGCCGGCGGGCATCTGCTGCTCGAGATGGCGTTCGATCAGGCCACGGCACTGCGTGCGCTGCTCGATCGTCAGTATTGGGAGGACATCGTGACCTACCGCGACGGCGCCAGCCACGAGCGGGTTGTGCAGGCGCGCTGCGGCCGCGCCGCGCAGGTTCAGGTAGCGTGAGGAATCCGCTGTGGGACTAGCGTACTTTGAGATCACCGGCGGGAATCGTTTGCGGGGCACGGTCCGCCTGAGCGGCGCCAAGAACGCCGCCCTGCCGATCATGGCGGCCGCGATCCTGTGCGAGGGCGAGGTCGTGCTCCACGACGTCCCGCGCGTCAGCGATGTGAACTTCCTGGCTGAATTGCTGCGGAACCTCGGCGTCCAGAGCGAGCGGCGCAGCGACGGCGCGCTCAAGCTCGTCGCCCGCGACGAGATGAACTGCCACGCCGAGTACGACATCGTCCGCAAAATGCGGGCCTCCATTTGCGTCCTCGGCCCGCTGCTGGCCAAACGCCAGCGCGCCCAGGTCGCCCTGCCCGGCGGCTGCGCCATCGGCGACCGGCCCGTCAATCTCCACATCCGCGCCGTCAAGCAGCTCGGGGCCGACGTCGAGCTGGTCGGCGGCGACATCGTCGCCAAGGCCAAGAAGCTCCACGGCACCGAGATGTTCCTCGGCGGCCCCTTCGGCTCCACCGTGCTGGGCACGGCCAACGCGATGATGGCGGCCACGCTCGCCGAGGGCACGACCGTCATCGAGATGGCGGCCTGCGAGCCCGAGGTCGTGGATCTGGCCAACTTCCTCAACCAGTGCGGTGCGTCGATCACCGGCCAGGGCACCCCGCGCGTCATCATCGAGGGCGTAAAACAGCTAAAAGGGTGCGAATACCGCATCATTCCCGACCGCATCGAGGCCGGGACCTTCATGGCCGCCTCCGCGCTCACCAACGGCGAGCTGCGCCTGGAGAACTGCCGGCTCGATCACTTGCTCGCGTTCGTGGATCGTCTGGCCGCGATCGGCGTCACTGTCGAGCGCGTCGAGGGCGGCGTAACGGTCTCATCCGCGCGGCGGCTCGAACCGGTCGAAGTCACCACGCAGCCGTTTCCGGGCTTCCCCACCGACCTCCAGGCGCAGATCATGGCGCTGCTCTGCCTGGCTGAAGGCAACAGCATCATCACCGAGAAAATCTTTCCCGACCGCTTCCTGCACGTCGCCGAGTTGAGCCGCATGGGCGCGAGCCTGCACAAGGAGGGCCCCACGGTGATCGTGCAGGGCGTCAAGCGTCTGATCGGCGCACCGGTGATGGCCTCCGACCTGCGCGCCTCCGCGGCCCTGGTACTGGCCGGCCTCGCCGCCCGCGGCACGACGCGCGTCAACCGCGTTTACCATCTGGAGCGCGGCTACGAGAAGCTCGACGAAAAGCTGCGCGCGGTCGGCGCCGTCATCGAACGCAAAGAGGGGGACGAAGTCTGAACGCAAGTGCAAATCGAGCGCCCCTCTCGCCCGTTCCCCCGCCCCCCTGCATAGGCGACAGACCTTCTCATGCTCGTCTGACATCACAGGTATAGGTACGTATCCTGGCCAGCCGGGGCCAGGAGGTGCCGGTCCGGCCGCGAACGCCGCACGTCGAGCCGTGGTTGTTGGAAGGGGAGTTCTGGGAGGAGGTCCGGACCGGCGAGTCGCGCGGGGTCCGCGCTTCCCCGCGAGGCGGCGCCCCGCTATAGTGAGGTGTTTTCGGCGCCTAACGGAGCGAAGGTCCGGTATGCCCGGCGGGGCAGGGCGTCGGCACGCTTAAGAAGGCCGGCGATGGCCCGAGACGACCAAGACGAGGTTCAGACTCCGGCGGCGGGCGGGTTCTCCGAGGCCGACCAGGCCAACGCACGCGCGTGGTTCAAAAAGGGTGCCGACTGTCGGGAGCGACGCGAGTATGACTACGCCATCGAGTGCTATATCACCGGACTCGGCTTCTGGCCGGAAGCGGTGGCCGAGGGGCACATGCCGCTGCGCTCGCTCGCGATCCAGCGACAGCAGGTGGGCGGCAAGAAGCCCGGCATGATGGAAGGGCTGAAGAAACCCATTCTCGGCAAAGACCCCCAGCGGGGCCTGCTCAACGCGGAGTTCCTGCTGGCCAAGGACCCCGCCAACGCGAGCTACCTGGACGGCCTGCTCAAGAACGCCAACAAGGCCGGCTTTAACGAGACGGTTAAGTGGGTGGCACCGCTCGTGTTCGAATCCCTTCGGAAAGA
>Ga0214473_10002525_pt1:7500-22482 | contig 22482 bp, 17 predicted proteins | sample RVTome_7_FD_203509 | JGI IMG/M metagenome (GOLD analysis project Ga0214473, IMG submission 203509) | Soil microbial communities from uranium-contaminated site in the Upper Colorado River Basin, Wyoming, United States - RVT98D197 | ecosystem: Environmental > Terrestrial > Soil >... | reverse complement strand
AATTTAAAATTTGATTCATAAATTAATATTATTAATTAAAAATAAATATACTATAAATTATAGGAATGTCACTTGCTGAAGAAATACAATATTCTGAACAAGTCTCTAGAATTACAAAAGTAACATTTGGGGTACTTAGTCCGCAAAAGATCATTGAACAATCAGTATGTGAAATTTATAATCATAATGTTGTGCCAACTCCTGAACCGGGTACTTTAATGGATCCGCGTATGGGACCTATTGATAGAAATGGGGAAAATGCTTTATCTAAATTGCCATTAAATCAAGATCCTGGTAATTTTGGTCATATTACATTAGCTAAGCCGGTAATTTTATTACAATATTTGCCACAAGTGGTTGATACTTTAAACTGTGTATGTGCAAAGTGTTCAACTATTCTTATAGATAAAACTAAAGATAGTAAAGAATTATTAAAATTAACTGGAAAAAATAGATTTCTTAAGGTTATTGAATTAAGTAAATCCAATAAGAATTGTTTTAATTGTGGAGCATGCAAAGTTGTTTTCAAAAAAGATAAGGAAGGTATTGGTAAAATTAGTGCAATGGGTGAAGTTATGCGTATTGATACAGCTGATATGAACATATGTGCAAAAGAAACTGAATCAGCTGATGATTTTAGTAAGGCACAAGGATATCCTTATCGATTTGTTGATCCTGAAGTCTGTTTAGCTATTCTTAAAAATATTACAGATGAAGATTGTATCCTATTTGGTTATAATCCAGAACATACACGCCCAGATTATATGATCTGGGGAAGTTTTATGCCTGTTCCTCCACCATGTATGCGGCCTCCAGTTCAATCTGAAGGTAAGGTTAATGATGATGATTTAACACATAAATTAAATGATATAGTTAAGACCAATAATTTAATAAGAAATTTATTAAATGCTGGTGGTGATAAACTGGCACCAGATCTTGATATAAGTGATGCAAGTGTTGCTAATAAAAATAAACATATTGCACAGTGGTGGCAATTATTACAATATCATGTTGCAACATATATTGATAATAGTAGTTCTGCTATACCACCTGCTGCTAGTCGATCGGGCAGACCTTATAAAACCCTACGTCAACGTGTAAAAGCAAAAGAAGGGCGTATTAGAGGAAATTTAATGGGCAAACGTGTTAATCATTCTGCACGTTCAGTTATTACACCAGATCCAAATATAAGTATTGACGAACTTGGCGTTCCATTAGAAATAGCAATTAATATAACTTTTCCTGAATATGTAAATGAGCATAATATAAAAGATTTAACTAGATTAGTATTAAATGGCGAACATTGGCCTGGTGCTAAATCAATTAAATATAATTCAATTTCTCCTATTGAAACCCCAATGGCTTCATGCAGTACATTTAAATGTAGATTAGCTTATTTATCTGATGAGCAACGGAAAAAAATTAGTCTTACATATGGAGATATTGTTTATCGCCATATTATGGATGGTGATATTGTTCTTTTTAACCGTCAACCATCACTTCATAAAATGAGTATGATGGGTCATAGAGTCCGAGTTATGCATAAAGGATCTTCATTCAGATTAAATATTTCTGCAACTACACCATATAATGCAGATTTTGATGGTGATGAAATGAATATGCACTATCCCAGAACACATGAATCACAATTTGAAGTTGGTGAACTATGTGGACTTCCTTATCAAATTGTAAGTCCGCAAGCCAGTCGACCCGTTATGGGTCTAGTTCAAGATTCTTTAATGGCAAATTATCTATTTCCCAAATTAAATCATGATCTTAATATTATGGATTATATGTTTTTAATTGGGTGGACTAATTCCTATCAAGGACAATTATTAAAACAATCATCAATGGATAGTAATAAAATGCCAATTTGGAAACCAAATGATGTATATTCATCATTTATTCCCAAGCTTTCATATGAAAAAGAAACTGATAATTATAAACTAATAATTAAAAATGGTGTTATGAGTGGAGAAACAACAGATAAAGATGGAAAGAAGAAAATAGGTGGATGGTTTGATAAAACTTCGCTTGGTGCTAAGGCAGGTAGCTTAATCCATTATACTTGGAATGATTTTGGTCCTGAACCTACAAGACATTTATTTGATAATCTTATGAATGTAGCTACACAATGGCTCTTACTTAATGGGTTTAGTGTTGGGTTATCCGATGTAATCTTAAAAGATCCAAATGAAAATGAAATGATACATGAAAGTGTTAGATATCGTTTGGCAGAAGCCAAATTAAAACTTGATTATTTACATCGAGGACAATATCCAATAAAAACACTTGATGATCAAAATAAATTTAAGGAAGAATTAATTGCTATTATTGGTGGTAATTTAGAAGATGAAGCAATAGATGATATTAAAAAAGGGGTTGTTTTTATGGATTTAGCCAAATCTCCATATGAACAATTCGAAAGAGATATAACAGATGTTCTAGATAAAGCACGTTCAGGTGCAGAAAAAATTACATACAAATATGTAAATAAAACAGAAACTACTGTTGATGGTGTTAATAAGATTGGAAATCGTATGAATGTTATGGTTGATTCAGGATCAAAAGGTTCTAAGATTAATTTAGTACAAATTATCTCTCTATTGGGTCAGCAAGTTATTGAAGGCGGACGTATTACATCAGGAGGTTTTAGAAATCGTGTGTTACCTCATCATTATAAAGGTAATATTACACCAGAGGCTGCTGGTTTTATTGAAAATGGTTACCTAAAAGGTCTAAATCCAATTGAATATTTATTCCATGCGATGGCTGGTCGCATTGGTTTAATTTCTACATCTATTAAAACAGCAGAAACTGGTTATTTGCAACGTAGATTAATTAAAGCCATGGAAGATCTTTATATTGCATATGATAATACAGTTCGTAATGCTAATGATGTTATTGTCCAATATTCATATGGTAATGATGGTTTTGATGGATCTAAGATTGAACTCGTTAAGTTTGATTATTTAGATATGACTGATACTAAATTCCAATTAACATATCATTTGACTGAATCTGAATTCCAAAAAATGATTTCGGATGAAGCAATTAATACAATGAAACAAAGTGGAACTGATTGGAAACAGGTACTTAATGATGAATTTAATGTACAAAAAGAAGATAGAAATTATTTAAGAAACAATATTTATCGTAACGGAGTCCCTTCAAAAATATATTCACCAATTAATTTCAATAGAGTAATTGATACTATTCAATATCGTTTTAATTTAAAAACAGCTGCTGTTGCTGATATAGATCCAATATATATAGTTACTAAAGTTAATGATTTATTAAAAGAAATTGTTGAACAATATAGACCTATTGATGGAGGGGATAATGAAAAAGCTCTTAAAACCCTTGCTGTTGTTATTTCTATTTTCCGTAACCATTTAGCGGTTAAGAAATTAGTTTCCAAAAAACTTAACAAAAATGCATTTGATTTTCTAATTGAACAATGTCGTTTATATTTTTATAAGGCAATTGTGACACCAGGTGAAAATGTTGGTGTTATCGCTGCACAAAGCATTGGTGAACCTTCCACTCAAATGACACTTGATGTTTTCCATAGTACAGGAGTAGGTAGTAAAGCAAATGTATCTCGTGGTGTACCTCGTATTACGGAAATTCTAAGAGTTGCTCAAAATCTAAAAACACCATCATTAACTGTACATATTAACCAAAATTATCTAAAAAATGATAAATCTGGTAATAGTGATGAGAAAAAACAACAATCATATAAAAATGCTAAAAAACTAGGAGCTTCTTTAGAATATACCGTTTTAGGAAAATTAATTGAAAATGCTGAAATATTATTTGATGGACACATTTGTGATCAAAAAGATGATGCAATGATTCAAGCTTATTACGAATTTCTTGATCCAGAAAAAACAAATGTTCAAACTTATCCAATTGTTCTTAGATTAAAATTTAATGAACAGATACTTAATGATAAAAATATTACTATGTTTGATCTCAGAAATGCTATTGAAAATTATACAAAAGATACAGGAGATTTCCAAGCTATGTTTAGTGATAACAATGCTAAAGAACTTATATCACGTATTAAACTCATTGATAGGGGTGAAACATTAGTAAATCCAATCAGTTTATTAAGCGATTTAGAACAACGATTAATGAAATGGAAAATAAGTGGCATTTCTGATATTAGTACTGCTACGGTTCGTCTAATTGATCCATATATCTATCCATTGGAAGATGGAACATATGCCAAAGATTATAACTATGTTATTGATACCGAAGGAGTGAATTTAATCGATGTTTTTGGAGTTCCTAATGTAGATTATACAAAAACTATATCAAATCACATATTGGAAGTATTTGATGTTCTTGGAATTGAAGCCGCTAGAGCAGCTATTATTCATGAATTAGTTGAAACTATCGAATATGCAGATGCATATGTTAACCCAAGACATGTTGAACTGCTTGCAGATATTATGACAATTCAAGGCCAAATTATATCAGTTGATCGTCATGGCGCACATAAAACAGATAGTGGTCCTTTAGCTCGGGCTTCTTTCGAAGAAACAACTCAACAATTATTTAATGCATCTATGTATGGTGAAGAAGATCCCATGACAGGTGTTAGTGCAAATATTATGTTCGGTCAATGCATTCGAACAGGTACCAATGCATTTGATGTTGTTGTTGATGAAAATATGTTATTTGAATATGATCAAGATATGATTAACATGTGATGAGAATATTCTAGATTTAGTAAGTAGTTTTAAAGTTACCAAAATAAAAATACAACCCTAATACTATGTAGTATTCAATTATTATGTTATAATAATTTGATTACAAATTTGGACATTACTGTAATTATAGATCATATAATTACAGAATTTTTCTGAGAAATAATATTTTTCCTTAATTTTAAATTAATATTATTAAATAGGTTGTTTTTTTATTACTTGTTTTATAGTTACAAAGTATTTATTTTATTAATAAAAATATTTATTATTAATATTATAGCATTTTTTCACTTAATTTATTAATTACATTAACGCAAAATAATGATATACTATCACAAATGTTAATAATAATTTAGGAATATTATTTAAACAAAATATACCACTATTTTCCCAAGTATTATTATTATTAGATGGATAATCATTATTATAATCGCGTGTATTCATATCAAGTTGCAACTGATGCTCAAAATTATATTTTTCTTCCTCTGATGATAATTTTTCATTTAATATAAAATTCTTATACATAGTTTTATCTTCGTCAGATAAAACCTTGGATGGATCTCCTTTAACACCTAATGTTGGTATCAGATGCTTTCTAATCACATTTTCAAGTCTGCGATAATTATAATATCCCATTTCCTTCACATGATCATCTCCTGCTGGACCAAATACAACTACTACTGGATTTTCATTAAAACGATCAATTGCATATCTATTGTTCTTTTTTCTATCCCACTTATCATTATTATCATCACCCTTAAATAAAGTAACTCCATATTTCAATGTACCCGTATTAATATCATAATCATAACAAGCAGTGATTACACGCTTTTTTTCTTTAAAATGACAAAATGACTTACGCATTATTATTATTTTATTATTAATTCTTATTTTATAAAGAATAAACTTTAAAAACTAATCAATTTTTTTATTAAATTTCAAAATATATAACATAATTATATTTAATTATTTATTAAATATAATATCAATTGTGGTTAATATAAATAATTATATTATTTATTTAAATTTAATAAATTAAATAAATAAATTAAATAAATATGATATTAATATATAAATTAATATTATTTTTATTATTTTTATAATATTAAAATTATCTAATTTATAATATTAAAATTATCTAATTTATAATATTTTTTAATTGAATAACTTATTGTTGTTGTTGTTCGCTAGTCATTCCAGCAATAAAGCCTTCAGCCATCTGTTGAGTATTTAATAGACTCATAACAAGGGTAAATACAACGGCTACAATAATTGCAACTTGAGCATTCTTACTGGCGATCCATGCAATTGTAAATAAGCATAAGAGACGGAAAAGAGCATTGTTAAATAAGTTAGCAATAAATGAAGGAAGTTTAGGGGCAGCTAAGGCACCATATAGAATAACAAAAATTGTTAGTGCAGCAGTTAAATAGCTATTGCTCTTACCTTTGTTCAAATAGGTTTCGGCAGTCTTAAGTACGTTCTTGACAGTAGCGTTCATTATATTGTGAGCTATATATATTATTATTCTATATTTTTTTTTGCCAATCCCTTAATATTTAAATCAATTAATTGCAATTTAATAAAATATCAAATTCTATATATTAAAATTTATAAATCTTAATATATTTAATATAATTTTAAATATGTTTTAAATATTTAAATTTTATTGACAAATCTTAATAGGTGATTTTTTAATTATATCTTAAATATAATCTAAATATATTTTATTAATCTTATTGTTCTTAAATCTTATTGTTCTTAAATCTTATTGTTCTTAAATCTTATTGTTCTTAAATCTTATTGTTTTTCCACATTATAATATATATATGATTCTATATATGATTCTATATATGATTCTATATATTTTGTGGATATCCCATTCTCTTAACTAAATTTATATTATATACGTTATTCGGAGGATATACATAACTGGGAGGATTTAATAACAAGCTTTTATCAAATTGTGCTTCCCATTCTTCATTTTTACATAATGAACTTTCTTCTATAAAACGTGTAGTGCCATCTGGATTATATATAAGTATCTGTTTCCCTTTATTAGGATCTGCTTGATACTGTTGCTTAACCCATCCTTGATAGGATGGAGCAAATGGATCATTCTGTTCGACTTTCTTAACATTAATTATATTATTATAGATATTTAGTATATATTGATGATGATTCATTAATTGTGTAAAATCACTCGGTAACATTAGATTCCTCTTTAGATTTAATTCTGCAATATTATCCATTATCCTCTTACGCATTTTATCAATATCACACATCGGTATAGTGGCCCGGAAACTATATAGATCATTATAAGCCATTTTTGAATTCTATATATATTTATATAATATAATATTAATTTTAACATTTCTTATCAATTGTGTTCATTTATAATCAAAGATATTCTTAATATAAATTATAAATTATAAACATATTATATAAATATATATAATGAGTTATTCTCCTTGGTTCTATACTATTTTTGCTAGCTTATTAGCATTAATTTTTATGTATATAGATACAAAATTATTTGATAATCCCAAACCTAAATCATCTTATATTAAAGGAATGTTATTAGTTGGCTCTATTGTCTGGATTATCATTTATATTATCAATAAAGGCATTTTTAGCTCTGCCGAATCTTCTTCATTTATTAGTGGTCTGAATGAAGAAATTTTAACTGGACCAGTCAACTTTTAACTTTAATGGAGATGTTGAATAATTCAAATTAGACTTTATACATATTTCTAATTATCATTAATTTTATTGGACATTACTTTTTTTAAATATAAAATATATAATTGTTTTTCATTTTCAGTTAATAATTCAAAATTACAACATGCTACGTTATTTATATCCATCACATATATATTATAACGATCTGGATCAAATTCATTTATATTAGTGATTTTAAAATCAACCCGAGTTATATCTGTAATATTAAATTTATTAAGAAACATTGTTATTTTTTTAATTGCATCTGCATACATAAAATCTTCAACATTTGAAATTGTTATATAATTTTCCCTACTATTCTTTTTTTCTACATCAAAAACCTCATCATTTCTTAAATTATAATTGTAAATTGTTGTTGGTGTTTTATCGATATAATTAATTGAATATTCTTTTGCAACAACAAATGGTTCTATAATTATATCAAACCCATTCATTTGTGCTATAATAGTATCTTCCACTTCCTTATTATAAACAATATATTGATCTGATGATCCACATGAATTTGATCTTTTAATTATTCTCGGATATTCATTTTCTTTTGGTCCATATTTCATATTTTCCATTTCTAAATATAACTGTATCAATCTCTTATTGTTTAATAATATTGCATCATATATATTCAATCCAGATCTTAAAATTTTTAATTGATCTATCACTGCAAGTACTTCAATATAATCATATTCACAGTATGCTCCTGTAAATATAAAATTATGTTTGCTTGAATCATTTATTATTTCTTTTATTGTACATAATTCTAATTCAAAATGGTTTTTAAATAAATTATATAAATTTTGACCTAATACAGTAATTAGATCATCATCATTATTCATCCATAAAATATGCATGATATATTGATCTTTCATATTATAATTAAATTATAATGATATAAGTTAAATTATAAATATGATTAAATTATAATTTATTAATATAATTATTATAATTATTTAATATAATAATCATTTTTTATTAAAAAAATTATTTATTTAAGATAAATAAACAATTAATATAAAATAAAATTTGATTAGATTTTCTATCAGTAATCATATACCTACATTATCATAATTATTAATAAAATATAAATGTTTAAAGAAATCGATCAAGTTTATAGCAGGCCGAGCTATGTTGAAAAATTAAGAGTTTATTTTAAAACAATGCTGCCAAATATGCTAAAGAATTACCAACGTTCTAAAGAAGGTCAGAAAGGTTGCTGGGTAACAACTATTCTACCTAGTCTTTTGGATAGGCAGATTCATATGTCAAGCGGTAATTTATCTATGACTTCTATGATTGAATCAGAATTTGTACCTGTTTCTAAAATTGAAAACACTGATCTTCGCAAATTTTTAGAAGGATTTGAAATTAAAGATAGCTTACCTCTAGTTATTATAAATTCAGTTTCAACTGTTGATGGATATCATATGGTTATTATCAGTAATAATAACCAAAAAGTTTATTCAATTGATTCCCTATAATTTTATATTTATTTAAACAGTTCTATCTGCAATATCCCTATTTTACTTTGTAATTGAGCAAAGTAAAATATATAAAAATTTATTAATATTTAATTATTTTAATATTTTAATTATTTTAATAATATTTAATTATTTTAATAATTTTAATAATTTTTAATATTTATATAAATAATAAGCAGCAGCAGCTGCTGCACCTGTAGCAACAAAACCAAGTAATAAATAATTTGTTGATATCCATGAAGCAGATAATAATTTATGTTTTTTATTTATTAAATGTTGAAATGATTCATTAATAACTTTTTCAATATATGGATATTGTGGATCGCCTCCTCTTAATAAATATTCAGAAACTAATTCGCACGAATAATCCTTACTGCGTAATATATGAATAAAATTAGGTTCAATTGATCGATATGTTAATGCTTCTACTAATTTTGTTAAATCAAGTTTTTTTATCGATTCTGATGGCGAAAACATTGCCTTAAAATCATTTCTCGTTATATGATATACTGTATCATGACCTATTCGTTTATATTCTAATATTGCCGAATCCATATCAATATGGTTTGTTAATTCCATTATAAATTTAATATAATTATTTATAATATTTAATAAAATTTATTTATTTATATCATTTTTTTTTATATATTTTTTAATATATTGATTTTTTTATTTAATTTAAAATAATTTAAAATATTTGAATATTTTAAAATATTTATAATAATTAGATTTTATTTAGATTAAAATATCTGTCAAATTTTGATCTTTAATAAATAATACTAATTTTATTTGTATATAGGTTGTATCTGCTGAACACATTGCTTTGATTGGTGCTAATTTAGATGTATCCCCTTTTAATACATCACCATTAATTAGATTAAGTATTTCATCATATTTTGCTTTATTTACTCCAAGTGATTCATATTTAATAGGTAATCCAGATTTAACTGCATCAACTAAATGATTTTCAATTGTGCTTGTTGTTAATTCTCTGATTTTAGCTATATCAGCTATTGATTTTCCTTCGTTATGAAATAAATTATATGATATCATTTGTGATACTGATAATGATTTATCTTTATTAGTATCTATTGTAGGAAGTATTTCAATTGTGCTTGCTGTTATTGGTTTAATATTACTAACTATTAATTTTGGTTTAAAATGAGATATCATAGGATGATCATTTGGTAAAGTTATAATATATGTTGGATCAGTAACATTCGTTTTTAACCAAATGGTACCCATAGCACTTAGAGATATTGTTGTACCATAGCCTGCACCAATTGATCTTTCCTTAAATAATTCATCATTAATTAACTGCTGAACTACAAATTTCCACCAATCTATGCTATGTATTTTATCAACAGCATAAAATTTACTTGTTTTTAATTTATTTGGCATTTTTGCTAGATTTGCTCCCCTAATAACATTAATAAACATTAGCTTACCACAACTATCCGCAAATTGTTTAACTAATTCCAAATATGGCTTAATATCTAATCCAATATTAAATGTTATATTTGTTGCAACTGATAAACAATTATCACAACATTTATTATTCTGATATCCTAAGGTTTCCCCAAAATATTCTAATATATATGCTCTTCGACATGTTGTAATATATAAATATTTTTCAATAGCATGTATCATTTTTTCTTTATAATCTCTTAGTTTTTTATCATGTATATCTTGTAAAAAAAACCTATTAATTGCAAAATCAGATTGAGAGAAATATACATGACAATCACTTGGTTCACCATCACGACCAGCTCTTCCAATTTCTTGGACATAAGATTCAATATCCTTGGGACATCCATAATGAATAACTTTACGAATATTTGGCTTATCGATACCCATACCAAAAGCTACAGTTGCTACAATACATGTTATCTTGTTTTCTAAAAATTCATGATGAATTAATATCCTTGTATCTGCATCCATACCAGCATGATATGGTTTACACGGTATATCCATTTTAGATAACACTTCACATAATTTTTCAGTTGTTTTTCTCTTCGGACAATAAATAATTGTGCTTTCATTTTTATTAATAATTTTTAAATCATTTTCAATTGTAGTCTTGTGATGTATATAATATGATAAATTTGGTCTATCACTGCTCGTTCGTATTTTTAATACGTTATTTAATCCTAATAATTTAATAATATCATCTTGAATTTTGGGTGTTGCTGTTCCAGTTAAAGCTAAAATAGGTATAGCAGGAAACCATTTTTTTAAACAAGATAACTCTAAATATGATGAACGAAATGAATTTCCCCATGAACTTATACAATGAGCTTCATCTATAGCAATTAAACAAATACCAATCCTTTTATCTAATTGTAATAATAAATCTTCAGAATGTATAATCATTTCTGGTGTAATATAAATAATACTATATTCCCCATTAAGAATTTCTGATCTAGTTAATGATTTATCCGCCAAATTAGAATTAAAACAACATGATTTTATACCAACTTTAAGTAAATTTGTTTGCTGATCTTCCATTAATGATAATAATGGAGATATAACTATCGCGGTTTTTTCCATCATAATTGGAGGTAATTGATAACATATACTTTTACCATGTCCAGTCGGCATTACTGCACATATATCTCGTTTCTGATTAACTATTGTTTCTATAATAAATTGCTGCTGATCCCGGAACGATGTGAAACCAAATGTTTTTAATAAACATTCATGACTATTCATATATGATTTTTAAATATTTAATTTATAAATATTAAATATTAAATCTTAATTATAAAATATTATAAAATAATTAAAATAATTTATTATTTATGATTCATTTTTTATTATTATAGAATATTTATTAATATTATTTTTATTAATACGTTTAATTAATAAATTAAATGTATGGATTATAGATATATAGATATATAGATTGATAATATGAAGGGTGATTGGTATTGTGAAACATGCGGTGTGTTAAATTTTGCATCTAGAACAGAATGTTTTAAATGTAATGGTACTACCAAAAAACAAGATTGGATTTGTAATTGTAAAGAACTTAATTTTTCTTATAGAACTGATTGTCGTTCATGTGGAATTAAGAAATCGGATATTACAAAAAAAGATGATTGGAAATGTCTAGGATGTAATGAAATTAACTATTCTTTTAGATTAAAATGCAGAAAATGTGATTTACCTTATGGAAAAGATAAATCAACTGCTGCATTATCCTCTAAAAAATGTATTATTTGTAATAATAATCCAAGAAATACTGCTATCATAGTATGCGGTCATTATGGTTATTGTACTGATTGTGCTGCAGCTGAAGAAAATTGCTCGGTATGTAATAAAAAATATAATCCAACATCTGATTTACTTACTATACATGAAGTATAATAGATCAATTCCATAATGATATTCGTTCTTAAGTTAGTAAAAAATATAAAAAATATAAAAAATATAAAAAATATAAAAAATATAAAAAATATAAAAAATATAAAAAATATAAAAAATATAAAAATATAAAAAATATAAAAAATATAAAAATATAAAAAATATAAACGATTACAATTCTTTGAGTATATCATCAATTAATTGACATGCTTTATTCTGATCAAATGAACGATTGGTTTTCACATAATCAGTAAATTGATTTACTATTTTAGATAAAGATTTATACTTATCCAAACCAAATAATCTATTATAGCAATCAATACTACCGATTAATGAATGCCACCACTTTTTTTTATTATTTATTCTATCCTTAAGATAATGCATAGAATGATAATCAAAAAGGACAATTCTATCATTGATATATCCCATATTTTTAGGTCTTAGTTGTCCAACAAGTAAACCATTTGAAAACAGAGACCGTATGATTAAAAAAATATTATTATACTGATTGCGATCAATTGGTTTTTTCTTATTTAATGGTTGACAGGCAAATTGTGTGTAAACAAAGTAAGATTGAGTATCCATTATCATTTCATTAACAGGTAAAATATATGGTTCCATTGCACGTGATTCCTTAACAAATTCTATTAATGAAGTTTTCTTATATTTTAAATATTTAATATTACGACTACATATTTTAATAACTTCATCACTATCTGGCTTTTTAAATGTAATACATGAAGTACCCATTCCCAAGAGATGGTTTATATTTAATCCATAAGTAGTTTCAAGTTTGGTACATATTCCTTCAAACTCTGATGTTGATTTAGCAAGAATAAATTTACTATTGAGACTATTCTTCTTATTCTTCTTAATAGATAATTTAACATCTTGATATAATTGACCCATAAATTAAGATATATATTAAATATTTTATATAGTATATCAATATAAAATATTTTATATATTTTATATTTTATATATTTTATATATTTTATATTTTATATATTTTATATATTTATATATTAGTTATCGGAAGGATGAATATCTGTATCAAAATCTGATGAATCTGAATAATCATCATCAGAATCTTCATACATATTATGATATTCTAAATATTTAAGAGCTTGATGTTTATTTAATCTATTTAAAGACTTCATTTTATATATTTTCTTCTTTTTAAGAGGATATGCGCTTAGAACTAATCTTTTTAATTTATCATCCCAGCAAACTGAAAATATTACATTATAAATAATTTGGCTTCCATATAATGTATAAATATTATAAAAATCTAGAAATATTGGTTTATATTTAGCTTCATGTCTAACTAATATTTCATAAAAATCTTTTAGATCTTCCCTATCATTATCATTTAGAAAGCTATCTACATCTGTTGTTCTTTCAAGACAATTACAAACTATGCTAATATCATTTGATATATAACCATTGCATGCACATTCTACACATTTTTCAGGAACATAATCATCTTCAAAATATCCTAAATTATATATATTTGCTATAATATTATGTGATAAAATTGTTAATTGATGTGCCATAATAGGATCCATTTTACCAAATATACTAGTTAATTTATTTTTAATTAACCCATTTAAGATAGCAAATTTATTAAATATTTTCTTATTTTCCTTAATATATTTATCAATTAGCATATTAGCTTCATGTGCTATTTGTTTACGATTTTTACCATATTTCTTGATTTTTTTTGGAATATTTTTAAAATCTTGCTCACTTATAGTATCAGAACTATTTTTGCTGCTTATATCAAATTCAATATCATTTATGCCATCTTCTATTTCAGATATACCGCTTCCGCTTCCGCTTATGCTTTCACATTTATCTATCGTTTCATTGATATGATAATATGGATTTGATTTAAGTATTTTGTTTATATTATCAGTCTTGTTCATCTGATTTGATTTAATGTAATCATTATATAATTTTATTAATAATTGTTCTGTTTCCTTAATTCTATCTTTTAACATGGTAAATTGATAATCATGTCCTTTATTATAACATTCAGGCACAAATGCATATTTTCTATGCTCCATTCTAGCATTATATGCTCTATTTTGCCATACATAGCATTTCATTGCATGTTTTATTTTATTCTGTATATTTCCTCCAATTTTTGGATCCAATTCATAAGCTACATCACATATTTGCTTGTATTTAGTATATAATTTATTAGCTGTTGGAAAATGGTCTTTACAATGAAATGATTTATAAATATCATTTTTACATCTATGATTATTATGAGCTGGTGCACAACACTGTGTTTCTATTGTTGATGTAATTTCACACATTTGTTTTGGTATATTTATGATATAAATATAAATATTATATATTTCAATTTTTTAAATTATTTTAATTATTAGTAAAATATAATAAATTATAAATAATAAAAATAATAAAATTAGCTAAATAAAAACATGTATAATGATTATCTTTATAAAATTGATTAATTATTTTTATTTTTCTATATAGCTTTCACGATGTCTTCTACTAGTGCAATGCATACTACTACTACAAGTTCTAAGTTGTTCTTCTTTTCCTGGAGTGGATGGGAAGAAGAATCTTCCGATACTCACAGATTCGGAATGATTGCTTCTTCGAAAGAAGAAGCCATCAGACTGATTCTTGAGAACCTACTACGGCAAAAGGGT
>Ga0214473_10002525_pt1:0-2500 | contig 22482 bp, 17 predicted proteins | sample RVTome_7_FD_203509 | JGI IMG/M metagenome (GOLD analysis project Ga0214473, IMG submission 203509) | Soil microbial communities from uranium-contaminated site in the Upper Colorado River Basin, Wyoming, United States - RVT98D197 | ecosystem: Environmental > Terrestrial > Soil >... | reverse complement strand
TCTTGAAAAAAACCAATTATCTGTTATTTCATATTTATTATTATTACAATTTGCTTATGAACATAATGAAAAAATAATAGAAAATTTGGATAAACCAGTTATTTGGGAAAGTGCCAAACATTTAACACTCACCAATAATGCTATTCAACAATTAAATTTAATTCAAGTTGGAACTGTTAGATCATCTAGACAAATAAGTAGATCAACTGCCAATAAATATCATTCGGTGTTTGATGTTATTTGTAATACTAGCACAGCCATGGGAAAACGTTTATTAAAAGATCGTTTATTAAATCCTATTTTACATGAAAAAATTTTAGAGCAAAGATATAATTATATCGGTAATCTATTACAACATTCAATACAAGAACCAGATAATATGCTATATGAAATTATTGAAAATAGATTAAAAAATATTATTGATGTAGAAAGGTTACGTAGGAAAATTAGTTTAGCTGTTCTACAACCCATGGATTTTAATTCATTTGATTCATCTATTAAAGAAGTCCAAAAATTAACCAATTTGTTACTTGATAATAAGATTGAATATGCCGCCATAAATCAAATGATGGACCACATTGCACCTAATATACAATTAACTCTATCCGAAATGATCACTCATTATTCTAATATTTTAAATTTGGAAGATACTGCTAAATATACCTTACTGGATGTAAATGATTCCTTTTTTAAAGTCGGATATAATAAAGAAATAGATGATATTAGTTACAAAATACGTCACTATACCCGATATTTTGAAATATTAACAAAGCAAATATCTGGTTTAATTGTAAAAGCTTCGGATTGTGTGATTTTAAAACATAATGAAACATCTGGTTATTATCTAAATTTAACACAAAAAAGATATGAAGCATTACAAAAAAGCTGGACTAAACCATTAATTATTACTGTTGATAGTACCGAATATACAGTTAATTTATCTGATTTTACATGCGAAAAAGTCAGTAGTAAAAGTAACAACTATAATCTATATTCTGATCAAAATAATAAATTATCTGATACATTAGTACAATTACAACGAGAAATTAAAGAGAAAACCGTAGCTGCCTATATCAATTTTTTAAAACAATTCGATATAAAATATGGATCTATTGTAGATTCATTAATTAAATTTATTGCAGAACTCGATGTAGCTAAAAGTGGAGCTAAAACAGCCATTAAATATGGATATACTAGACCTAATATACTAAAAGATAAAGCAACAACTGATGCTAGTTGTATCACTATAAAACAATTACGTCATCCTATAATAGAACGTATTAATACACAAATTAAATATGTTCCTCATGATATTTCATTAGATGGAACTGGCATGTTAGTTTATGGTGTTAATAGTTGCGGTAAAAGTAGTTTAATGAAAGCCATTGGAATTGCTGTTGTAATGGCACAAGCTGGAATGTATGTACCAGCACAATCATTTGATTATAAACCATATAAATTTATATTAACACGTATTCTTGGAAATGATAATTTATTTAAAGGATTATCTTCATTTGCCGTGGAAATGGCTGAATTAAGAAGTATTTTGAAAAGAGCTAATAAAAATAGTTTAGTATTAGGAGATGAAATTTGCCATGGCACAGAAACTGTATCTGCCGTATCAATTGTTGCATCAGCTATTTTACATTTATCAGATCGAAATAGTAGTTTTATTTTTGCAACACATCTTCATCAGCTTAATGATATTGAAGAAATTCAAGATCTTAAAAATGTTTCTAGCTATCATCTAAAAGTTCATTATGAAATTGATACAGGGGAACTTGTATATGATAGAAATCTTTTACCTGGATCAGGTGATCCCATTTATGGTTTAGAAGTCGCAAAAGCAATGCAACTCGATAGTGACTTTATTGAACGGGCTAATTCTATTAGAAAAAATATTATGAATATAAATCCAGAACTAATGACAACCAAAAAATCACGGTATAATACTAATATTTATATGGATAAATGCTTAATATGTGATGGTAAAGCTGAACATACACACCATATTGATTTTCAATGCACCGCCAATCAACATAATTTTATTAATCATTATCATAAAAATATAGATGCCAATTTGGTGCCCCTGTGCCAACTTTGCCATATTAAGGTTCATAATCCTGTTGATGGTAAACAATATCATATCAAAGGCTATATTGAAACTAGTAATGGGCGCAAATTAGAATTTTATGAAGATATAGCTAATGATAAAAATAATACACAATCATCCACTAAGATTATTCCCAAAATTATTAAGAAATAAAATTGTTACCCTCTAATCCATTTTATCCTAAATGGAATAATATATCCATCAAATGTCCTAAATGGAATGATATGATTATCAAATGTCCTAATTGGAATGATATGATTATCAAATGTCCTAAATGGAATGATATGATTATCAAATGTCCTAATTGGAATGATATGATTATCAAATGTCCTAATTGGAATGATATGATTATCAAATGTCCTAATTGGAATGATATATCCATCAAAT
>Ga0214473_10002524_pt1 | contig 22484 bp, 16 predicted proteins | sample RVTome_7_FD_203509 | JGI IMG/M metagenome (GOLD analysis project Ga0214473, IMG submission 203509) | Soil microbial communities from uranium-contaminated site in the Upper Colorado River Basin, Wyoming, United States - RVT98D197 | ecosystem: Environmental > Terrestrial > Soil > Contaminated >... | reverse complement strand
TGGGGTTGCCCGTTCGCGAAGGGCGACCTGAACTGTGACGGTGCCATCAACGATTCCGACATCGATCCGTTTGTGTTCGCGCTGACCAACCCGACCAAGTACGCGCAGACGTTCCCGAATTGCGACCGAATGCTGGCCGACATCAACCGCGATGACGTCGTGAACTTTTTCGACATCGACCCGTTCGTCAAGCTCTTGACGCCGTGAGTCGCGGAGCGCGGCGCCGAATCGGCCGCTGCCGAACAAGGCTGGCCAGTATCGTCAGGTCGGGCCCTGCCAGCGCCGCTACGACCCTACGCCCGTTTGCTCGCCGGTGTGCTGCGGAATCGACGGCATGCGCGTGATCCACGTGTGCCCGCGCAGTGACTGCCGCGCCGCGTGAGGGGGGCCATCCGAGTGGTCGTCTTCCAATGACCGTGTGGAACGGCGTCGGCCCGCGCTGGCGACGCGCCGTCCGCTCGCGAACCACCGGTAAGACGGCGGACGCGAGTCGTCCAGCACGCGCTCCCACTTCTTGAACCAGTGGATCTCCTCGGCGGCGTCGGCCCAGAAGCCGCTGGGATCCGCAATCGAACGCCGATGCGCGGGGTCGAAATCGGCGTTGACCATTCCCTTATCTCCTTTGACCCCATGCGGTCCGGCGCGCCGGGCGGGTCGCGTACCGCGTTGCGTCCTTACGTGGGAGCCAGCTCCAACCACGCCCGGCCGGCCGGATACCAAACCTGCGGCAAAGCCAAGGCATGTTGCGTGCCGCCCGCCATCGCGGCTGCGGCACGGCTGGCGTGATGTGGTGCAAGGGACCCGTGCTCGCGCGGGTGTCGCGGCCGGCGGCGCGCCGGCCACAGCATGCTGCGCCAAGTCCATTCCAGAACCGGCGCAGGGCGCCCGGGCATTCGAGCGCGAGCCCACGGTTCGAACGGAAAACGTACCAAGCCCGCAGCGGGCCGTGCGCATAAAAAAAGCGACGTGTGGCGGCGGGCCCGTTTTGCCCTTCAGAGTATTCGGTTCCGCTGCTTGGCGACCGGCGTTGCCGTCGGCCGCCATCCTCTCGGAGTTGGCTACCCGTTCAGAGTTTCAGCCCGCCGAAGTACCGCCCGTATTGGTTAGGCGATCCCGCTATGCCGTTGGCCGTTTCCTCGGCTCTGCGGTTTTCCTTCGACGAGCCCGCCGAGCACAGTTAAGCGCCCGTACACACCTCTCTGCGAGTCTCGCTCTCCGCCAGAGTATTACCCAGCGGACCCTAGCCAGCCGGCCGCAGCCGGCCGACCCCTCTCTTGGGCTTCTGCTCCCTTCAGCACGCGAGGGTTCGGAGGTCCACTACACGCGGGCTTGCCGCACCCGCTACCTTCCGCCCGCAGGGTTTGGTTACCCTCTCGGCGGCTTACTCCCTCCGAGCCCGTGCCGGTTTTGTTTCACACCGGCGGCGCTCTTGGGATTCACCCTTCGGAGCCTTCTCCTCCCGCAAGGTATCCGCGCCTCTCGGCGAGGAAGGACCCACGTACCGTTTCTCCTGCCGTTGCTACCGCCGCCGAGGCGACGGGCCGGCCCGGCAGGCCGCGGTTTCTGGGCTTTTACCCCTGCGAGAGTCCCTGGCGACACAGCGCGGGATTAGCGCGCCGACCGCTGGTTGCTCCCTTGGGTTTCACCCTTGTAGGGCCTGCGGGCGGAAGCCTTGAACGGGGTTTCGCCCGTCGTCCTCCCACGCGCTTTCGCGGACGCGTGCGAACACGCACCCGCCGGCGCCCCGGAGTCTCGATCAGCTTCCGTCTCGTCCCATCCGCCCGCCGCGGCAAGCCGCAGCAGCCGGGCGAGACAGCCCTTTTAGGGTTTCCGCACCGGCCGAATCCCAAACATTCGGATTCACGTCTCCCTGGGCTATCGATTCGCCTCGGGTGGCGTCGCGCATTGCTGCCGACCGCCCAGCCCTCTTAGGGGAGTCCGTTCACCCTGCCGGAGCTGCTGGGACCAGCTAAGGTGCCGAGCCCGCGACCACACGTCGCACCCATAATCATAACCCAGGATTGCGAAAAGGTCAAAAGAATTCCGCGCATTGACAAGCTGTAAACTGGGCGTTCGTCGTGCGCCCGGCGCTAACTGCCTGACGCCGCGCGACTACCTGCGGAACCGCTTCACGAAATAATTTTGAAGAATCTTCCCCGCTAACAGCTTGTCCACCGTTTTCCCACCGGCGGCGGTTTTACCGGCCCATCCACGCGCAAGTCACGTGAGCGCTAGGAGTCCGTTGAAAAAGGGACAGGCACCTCGCGGAAACGGCCTTGGCGCGTGCGAGAGTGGGGCTGCGGCTCGGAGCCAGTCCCTTTTCGTGAGCGCTAGAGCAGATTCGCCGCCAGCTCCGCGAGCGAGCTACGTTCGCCCTTCCGCAGTTCGATATGCGCCGCGATCGGCTGATTTCGAAACCGGTTTACCAGGTAGGCGAAGCCGTTGCTCTCGCCGTCCACGTACGGGTTGTCGATCTGGTACGGATCGCCCGTCAGCACCACTTTCGCGTCCTGCCCGATCCGCGTGATAATCGTCTTAACCTCCAGCGGCGTAAGGTTCTGCGCCTCGTCGATCACGACAAACCGCCGGGCGATGCTCCGCCCACGGATGTACGTGAGCGGTTGTATCTCGATGAGCCCCGAGCGAAGCAGACCCGCGCAGTCCGAATGCCCCTTGATCGGCCCGCCCGTGTCCAGCAGGAATTCGACCGTATCGACTACCGGCTTCATCCACGGCGCGAGCTTGCTACCCACGTCGCCCGGCAGGAACCCGAGATCGCGCCCGACCGGGATGATCGGCCGCGCCACCAGCACGGCCCGGAAGCGCTTCTTTTTCAGCGTCATGTGCAGCGCGGCGGCCACGGCCAACAGCGTCTTGCCCGTTCCCGCCTTGCCCATGAGCGTTACAAGCTGCACGTGCTCGTTGAGCAGCGCGTCGATCGCGAAGTATTGCTCCTTGTTTCGCGGCCGAATGCCGCACAGGCCGCCCTCCGGATCGCGAATCGTCACCAGGCGCTTTCGCTCGGCGTCCACCCGCGCCAGCGCGGTCGTGTGCGACCCGTCCTCCGCCCGCAGCAGCACAAACTCGTTCGGCGAGAGCGCCTCGTCGAAAAACTCGATCTCGCCGGTCCGCCGCAACGATTCGAGCTGGGGCGCCGGCAGCGCGTGCTCGCTCTGCCCGCTATAAAGCTGCGACAGCAGCACGTGGTCGGACTGGTAATCCTCGGCCCGCAGCCCCGCCGCGTCGGCCCGAATGCGCAGGTTGATGTCCTTGGTGACGATGACGACCGGCGTACTCGGGTCGCTCTCGCGAATGCGTTGCGCGACGCGCAGAATCTCGGTGTCGGCCGCCCCATTCTGGCTGACGGTCACCTCTTCCGGGGCACAGTGCACCCGCAGCAGCCCGCCGCTGGTCAGCGGCACGCCGGCGGAGAGGCTCCGCTCGTGCCGCAGGCTGTCGAGCAGCCGCACCACGGCGCGGGCGTTATACCCGCGGGCGGTCATCTCCTTCTTGAACCGGTCAATCTCGGTGATGACGCTGACGGGAATGATGACCGTGTTGTCGGCGAACTGAAAGATGGACTGCGGATCGTGCAACAGCACGTTCGCGTCCAGGATGTAGTTCTTCCGCATACCGGCATCAGTCTAGCACGCCGCGGCGACCTGACAAATCCAGGGATGCACCGCGACTCACGCCGGCTGAGCGGCTTGCGCTTGAAGCACGGCGCACCGCCCGCGGCCCGGCACCGCCTCGCGCTGCTCGTCCTACTTCTGCCCGTCGCCCAGCACGGGCACGACCACGTGCGACGGATGCTTCGGCGAGTGCAGCACGCGCTGCGTGGCCTTCTTGAAGACGCGCGCCTGCTGGGGCGGCTCCGCGGTGTTGGGGTGCCGCGAGTATTTCGGGAAGTTGCTGCTGGAGACTTCCACGCGCAGCCGATGTCCTTTGGCGATCGAGAGGGCCGTCGCGCCGAGCTCGATCGTGAACCGCTGAACTTCGCCCGGCCCCGTCGCGTCGGTCGCCCCGTCGCACCATCGACGAACGATAGGATGTGTGGCCGGGCCTGTCGTAGCTATCGGCCGGGGGTGCCGTCGCGTTCAAGGGCCTGACGGGCGGTTGCGCGTGAGCGCGCGAGCAACTCACAACGCGTGTGGCACCGTCTTGGGAGTCCCCACCGGGCGTGGGACCACGGAGAACGGAACCCGGCGGCTCCCTTATACCCCGGCGCGCCTCGTGAGCGGTTCCGGGATCGGCGCAGCGTTCTGGGTCGGCGCCGGGGTTCTGCACTGGATGACGCGACAAGATCGAAAAACATGGGCGAATGCCTGATTGACACGCGAAGCTGACGCTGCCACAAATCGTAGACGTAGGTGTGCAGTTCCGTGACCCAGCCTCACGACCGGTCGGCCAGCGTAGAAGTCTCAGCGTGGTGCGCAACGTGAATGGTACCGGTCGCCGAGAGAACGCTCCAGGTTGGAACTGCTGTGAAGGTGACGTGTGTTGGTTCTCCTATGATACCTAGCTCCGGAGGTGCAACATGAGATGGACGTGTTCCCAAGCGCTGCGGTGTGGCTTCCTGGGACTTTTTTGCCTTTGGCTTTCTGCTGGCCGGGGCCGGGCCCGACTCGCCGGCTGACCCGTGCGCATTCCCAGGCGGACCCAGCGACTGCGCGTACTACTGTGCGAGCTATCAGTTGTGCCTTAGCTGCTGCACGGTCTTGTACCTGGACCCCGGAAGCTATAGGGACGAGTGTTTCCGCCAGTGCCGGATCAGATGGCCGGACCACGAGTGACCCTGAAGTGAGCAATACCTCGCAGGGCGTGCAGGACACTGGCCAGCTCGTCTGACCAACGGCGTGAGGGCGGAACGAGCGTTTTTGTCGGCGCGCCGTCGGCGTAGGATCATTCCCGGACGGCTTGACTGGCGCCGACCCGAGCGCGTCAGGCCCAGTTTCCGGCCGAGCGCTCGGCGCCCTGTTCGGGGCGTAGACTCGGACGTCCGCCGGCGCGGCCCCATCGGGACATCTAACCCGCTGGAGTTCTCCGGCATGTTCGCAGGCCGTCCGCTTACGAGAAGCCGTCACGGAGCAGGATCCCCAGTAGTACGAGGACTCGTCAGATGAGACACCTCCTAGCCCCAATCGCGATTTGCCTGGTCGGCGCCGCTGCACATGCACAAGGCACAATGTCCGCCCGCGAGATCAAGGCCAAGGCCTGGTTTAACAATCCGGTTTTCAGATTGCACGACGAGCGCGACGTGCTGCTGCTGTTCTTCAGCGCTAAAGATAAGGAGAACAGTCTGGCGCCCGTCGTGCAGCGTCTGCGTAGGGTCGCGCTGCGCCCGGACGTGGTCGTCATCGCGCTGACGGCCGACGGACGCGCCGAGGCGCAGCGCTTCATCCAGCACTACAAGGTTCGATTCACAGTCGGCGCAGCAAGCGCCTCGGCCCGCGACTTCGGCATCAAGCGCACGCCCACGCTGCTGCGCCTCGTGCGCAAGCCCGAGGGCCTGCGCTCCGTGGAGTGCCCGGCGGATCAAGTCGAGCAACTTTACTTGCCCGCCGCAACCTCGGAGCCGACCTCCGAGCCAACGGACGAGGCGGAACCCTGGGAGTTGATCCTGTTCATTCAGGGACCGACGCCCGGCCTTCAGCGCTCCTGGGCGATCAACAAGCTCTTCCGCAAGCTGGCGCCCGAGGAGTTCCTCGAATTCGCCGACGAGATCCTGTCCGACGATGAGGCCAGCCCCGACGTGCGCAACCGGCTCGAGTTCTACAAGCGCAAGCTGGCGGGACAGCCGGTCGATGACCAGGTGCGCGCCCCCTCCATGCGGCTGCTCAACGAGTTCCAGGCGAACCGCGATGATCCGGTCTGGGCGCCGGTGAAGAGCTACTTGGACGGGATCAAAGAGCGCTCGGTGGACCGACTCGTCGAGGACTACTGGCAGCGAACCGGGGAGTCTCCCGAGAACCTGTTGATTCGCTACCGGATCGTGAGCGTGCTCCCCGAGGTGGGCCCCCGCGAGCGCGTGCGTCAGGTGCTCATCGAGATGCTGCCGTTCGAACCGGACTTCGCCATACGCGGCTTCATCACGTCCGGGCTGGTGCAGACCTGTCCGGTCGGCGACACGGAGGTCGCTGAGTTGCTCGAGGCCCAGGCGGAAGTGGAACCGAACATCTACCACGTTCGCCCCTGGATGCAGGCCGGCGCCGTGTACCTGCGAACCGGGAAGAAGCCCTGAGACGCCGGGCGCGTCGCGGGAATCCGGGCCGCCCGCACCGGCACACGTCCCATGGGATGGTCCAGCGCGGTCGTGGCTCGGAGTTCACCGCTCGGCGACGCTGATCAGCAGCGGGGCGAGCACGTTCAGCTTGCGTTGCGTGAGGCGCGCGAAACCGGCGTCGTGGAGCATCGTTTTCATCTCCGGCCACGCCGCGTGGTGCACGTGCTGCTCGGATAAACTGCGATTCTCCATAACGTGTTGCCGTAGAGGGACTTACTGTGCCACGGCGACGTTTACGCGCGGCCCAGTTTCGGCGCTCGCGCCAGAGCACCGGGATGTTTGACAATTAAAGCAAATGCGCGCTATATATTCACGATGCATGGTCGGGGAACGCCGTCGTGTCGTCGGCTGCGAGCGACCTGTTTCGATCCGCATAAGGAGCAGAAGATGGCCAGAATCGTCCGCGTCCTTCCGGTGGTCGGCCTCGCACTCGTCGCCGGATGCGTTGACGCGCAGCGCGGGGTCTTGGTCATGGCGCATGGCGGCGAGCCCGAGTGGAACCAGGCGGTTGAGGAGGTCGTTGCGCCGCTGCGTCGCAAGTATCCGACGGAGATCGCGTTTGGGATGGCGGATAGCTCCACGATGCGGGCGGCGGTGCAGCGGTTGGAGTGCCGCGGCGTGCGCGAGATCGCCGTGGTGCGCATGTTCATCTCCGCCGACAGCTTCCTGCCGGAGACGGAGTACATCCTGGGCGTTCGTCCGGAGCGGCCGGCCGTGATGCTCGCTGCCCATGCCGAGCACGCACTGCACGCCCATCCTATGGATCCCCCGACGCCGATTCAGACGAAGGCCAGTCTTGTCATCAGCCGGCAAGGTGTGGCCGAGTCGCCGCTGATCGATGCGATCCTCGTGGAACGCGTTCACGCGCTGAGCACAAATCCTGCCGAGGAAAGCGTCCTCCTCCTCGCGCACGGACCGGGCGACGACGCCGAGAACAGCCGCTGGCTGGCCAACATGCAGCGACGCGTCAAACGCCTGCGCGAACTTGGGCCGTTTCGCGAGGTGCGCTGCGAGACGTTGCGGGAGGATTGGCCCGAAAAGCGCGCCGCGGCCGAGCAGCGCATCCGACAGTACGTCGAAGAGGGCAGCCAGCGCGGCAGGCGCGTCATTGTCGTCCCGTTCCGCGTCGCCGGGTTTGGCCCCTACGCGGAAGTCCTTCAAGGTCTCAACTACGTGGCCGACGGACGCGGCTTCTGTCCGCATCCGAACATGACCCGATGGCTTGAGCGGGCGGCGCGCGAGTGCTTTGAGACGCCCGGACGCTGACGCGGGCGCGCGCGGCGTTCCGTCGCCGAGGCCACGCTGCCGTTCGCGCTACCGACCAGACTTCCGAGGAGCCCCGGCGCATCGCCGCCGGACGGCGTCTTTAATCTCCGTGGGGCAAGCGACATAATAACGCGCGATGGTGGACGTATTCTTGTCGTCGTTCGACCGGCCATCGGAGCACGAAGCCATTTCGGATATCATTAGGCGTAGATCTACAAACGCCACCGACGTGCGCGAGGCGTTGTTGCACCGGTTGGATCTGTCCGGCGCTCGCGCGGTTCTCGACCTGGGTTGCGGTTTCGGGTTCTTCACCGAGGCGCTCGCCCAACGCGTCCCACCGGAGGCCGGGCTGGTGGGTGTGGACGCGTGCGCGGCGAACGCCGAGGCGTATCTCGCCCGCGTCGCCGGCGCGGGCCGCACGGGGCAGTTCGTATGCCGGCGGATCGCGGCCCGGCTCGACTGGCCCGACCACAGCTTTGACCTGGTGGTGGCCTCGTATGCGCTCTACTTCTTCCCGGGCGTCCTTCCCGAGGTGGTCCGGGTTCTCGCGCCCGGCGGCGTATTCCTCGCGGTCACGCACACGGAGCAATCCTGCCGCGATCTGACCCGCCTCATCGGTCTTCCGGATTCCGACACCCGCCTGCTGGCGTTGATCCGGAGGTTCTCGGCGGAGAATGGGGCGGATATGTTGCGGCCCTGGTTCGCCGAGGTCGAGCGGGTTGATTATCGGAACTCGCTCGTCTTTGAGGCGGCGCAGGAGGATGAGCTGCTGGCGTATCTCCGGTTCAAGCTCGTGTTTCTAGCGCCGGACGGGTCGCTGTCGAACGACCTGTCCGCGGCGCTCGCGCGGGCCGCCCGGACCCTCCGCACGCAGGGCCGCGTGATCTTGGAGAAAAGCGACGCCGCGTTTCGTTGCAGACCGCCGCTATGCCGTTGAAGCCCAAGTACTGCTCCCAATGCGGCCGCCCCGTGCTGGTGGGGATCGTAAACGGCCGGCCGCGCCTCGTTTGTCCTGCCTGCGGCACCGTGTTCTACGAGAACCCGCTGCCGGTCGCGGCGGCCATCGTGCTGAACGAGGCCCGCAAAGTGTTGCTGGTCAAGCGCAAGCGCGAGCCGCACCAGGGGAGCTGGTGCCTGCCGATGGGCTTCGCCGAGCTGGGCGAAACGATTGCAGTGGCGGCCCGACGGGAACTCAGGGAGGAAACCGGCGTTGCTGGCCGCGTCGTAAGACTCCTCGACGTCGACTCGTTCGAGAGCAGCTACTACGGGGACTTGCTGATTGTCACGTTTGAGGTGCAGAAGACCGGCGGCCATGAACACCCGGGCGACGACGCCGAGGAGGTCCGTTACTTCCCGATCGCCGCATGCCCGCCGCTGGCGTTCAGCTCCAACGGAAAAGCGCTGGGGGTCTGCGTCGCGGCGCATCAGGAGGAGTGGGCGATCCAGGACTCGTTTGTGGCCCTTCACCGCGGTGAAGACCGGGTCATGCTCTCGGACGCGCTGGTGAGGCTGATCGAACAGCGGGCCGAGGAGGTGGCCCGCCTCTGGCTGGCTGACGTGCGCTCCAATCCAACGACCCCGTCCTACCACACGATCGACCCCGCGCAGCTCTTGGAACGGGCGACCGGCGCGATCTCTCAGTTCGGCCGGTGGCTCAAAGGGGACGAGGCCGTCCTGGAGGTGAGAGCCTTCTACGACGCGCTGGCCGCGGAGCGCCGGCAGCAAGGCTGCCGGGCACACGAGGTTCTGAGTTCGCTCATGCTGCTGAAGAAGCACCTCTGGACCTTTGCGCGGTCACAAGGCGTGTGGCAGCGTCCGGTCGACCTATATCGGGTGCTCGAACTCAACCGCCGCGTGGCGGTCTTCTTCGACCAGGCGATCTATCGCGTGGCCCGCATGTTCGAGGCCGGTGCGCGGACCTGACACGCTGCGTGCTTGGCCATTCGCAGCCGATTCGCCTCCGTCCTGCGCGATCTCAGCCACGGCGCCGACGGACGGAGCTCTTGTCCACACGCGGACATGACCCGCTGGATTGAGCAGGCCGCGCGCCAGAAACGCCGCTCGTCCGCTGCCGGTCGACTGAACTGCGCGCCGCGCCGGCGGATGGCGTACGGCGATCAGCCCCGGCGGTAGCTGCGGCCGGCATCGAAAACGTCTGCGCAGGGCGCTCCCGACCCAGGGGCGTGACCGGAGGAGCTGTCTGCCACGCCAACGACGACTGGCATTGACTCCCCCGCGAAAGCGTTCCGCAGCACGCCGACTACGGCCGAATCAGGATCTTCACAAACGGATCGATGTCAAAGAAATTCACGCGGCCGTTCCGATCGCAGTCGCAGTTCTGTACACAACCGTACTGCGACATGTATTTCGGCATGTTCGTCATCGCCAGCACAAACGGATCGATGTCAAAGAAGTTGACCGTGCCGTCGCAGTTCGCGTCGGCGAGCAGCCCCGCCGCCGCACCCAGGCAAAACGCCATGTCGTAATCCAGCTCCGGCGGGAACACACCTCGGTAGTACGCCTTGTTGTCGCCAACACCATTCCCGTTCTCGTTTAGCCACAAGAACCAGCAGTCGTTCGGCGTACCGCTGCCGGCCACCTCGATCCAGTACTCGTTGGGGCTCGCCAGCAGGCTGCACGCGGGACTGAGCGTCAGATCGTACCGGTACACCGGATGTCCGTCGGTGAACTCCGTCGTGGCGCTCCGTGCGGCGGCGACGTCTTTGTATTGGGCGATCGGACGGGCATAGTCTGGCTTCGTGCCATCGGGCGGAAATACGCCCACGTCGAACACCATGTCGGGTTCCTCGCAGTCCCGCCAGTTCCCGCCCGACCACGACCGGTCGATACCCCACACGCGCACGGCTCCGAGCCACTTCGGCGCACTCAGTTTCACGTTATCGGCGACCGCCCACCCGGCTTCCTGGTCCGAGGGCGCCCACGCGTCCGGGTTCACCAGAGGCTGGGCGTAGATCGCTCCCGGCGAACATGTCTCGGCCACCTTTTCGATGACCTCCAGCTCATACTCGCCGAATTGCCCGCCATACCCGTCCACCACGATGTAGTAAATGTTGTATGGGTGCAGGACCACGCCGACGAGGGCCGACTTCCCGCCCGCGCAGTAGTCGTCGTTGCAGGCATACGGATAGCCCGGCGTATACACGGTCTGATACACAAAGAGCTTGGTGTTGTACTGCGTGCCCTGCCCGCACAGCGAGATGTTGACGGTCAGGTCCTTCCCCGGCGGTACGGTATACGCATGCACGACGTCGGGCGCCCGGATACTCGAAAACGGGCACACCTCGTTGTAGTCGTCGCGAAACCCGAGCGTCGTCCCGACCACATGGTACGGCAGGGCCGCGATGAGGATCGGGTCCTGAATGGTATCGCCCTTGGGTTGACCGCGCGCCACCCCGCCGCACACTGCCGCCACCACCAAGCCCAACACCAGTGTCCGCTTCACGGGCGTGCCTCCTGTTCCGAGTGCCCAGGCCGGCCGCGAGGCGTCCCGACCGCCCGCGGGCCCGGTTTGAGCCGCACCTCGCGTCCCCATTATAGCGAATTGCCAACCCGCCAGGACCGCAAAACCGACGCACCCCGCCGTGGGCCCCGCCCAGCGCAGCGGGCACCGCAGGTCGCCCGCGTCCGAGAATCGGCGCCGTGACGCCGGCCCGCGCTGCCACTACATGTCGCAGCCGCGCGCACGGTCGGTTCCGAAAACGGGCCACCGTGAGCGCTCGCACGCCGGCGACGCGGCTCTCGCGCGGTGCCACACGTTCGACGTCGATTCTTGCGATTGCGCGAACCAATTCCGGCCGGCGGCGTAGAAAGCCGTAGCAAGCGCGGGCGTGAGCCCGTTTCTCCTTCTCGAATGCCTCCTCCGACTTGTCGCGGCGCGGCCGGCCTGACCGGCCGCGTCGCGTTTCACTACTGTGCCGGTCGCGATCCCAGGCGGCTTGGGTCGGGGCGGACACCGGTTCTGACGTTGCGAGCTGGTTGCGTTGCGCGGGCTGCGCCGTTGGGGATGGGGGCGGGGGCGCCAGGGCAGAGACCGGAGGTGCGTACCCGGGGCGGTAAACGGCGGAGCAACGGCCGGCGCGCGAGGTCCACCACGTCGCGATCGTAGAACGCGCGCGGCAGCGGGCGACGTTCGACGCGTGCGACTCGGTCAGTCATGGCGTGCGCGGCGCCCCCTTGGTTCGGCCCATCCAGGAGAGGTCGTCAAGCGGGCCGAAATGCTGCCGAAAGATGCGGTAGTACAAGAGCTCTTCCTTGGTGTTGAGCTCCCCTCCGTTCGGCAAGCGGCGCTCGCGTCGGAAGTCGGCATCCGTGATGCTCCCGTCCGCATGCTCCGCCAACTGTTCCCCGACTCCCGCGCCCTCCCAAAACTTGGCCTTCTTGCGGTACAGGATTTCCTCGGGCAGTAGCCCTTCCATCGCTTGCCGCAGAATCCATTTTTCCACGCCGTCGCGGAGCTTGTACTCCGTGGGGATGCGGAGCGCGCAGTCCACGACCGCGGGATCGAGAAACGGCACGTGAGCGACCAGGCCATGGGCCGCGGCGCAGCGGTCAACACGTTGCAGTGCGGTATTGTGAAGCCTGCCAGTGATGTCCAGCAGCTCGGATGCCAGTTGAGCTGGCGGGACGGCGCCGAGGTATTCGTACCCCGCGAACAACTCGTCGCCGCCTTCGCCGGAGAAGACGGCGGGGACATAGTTAGCTGCCCGCTGCGCCGCCAGGAAGTTGGTGATGCTGGAGCGCACCAGCAGAGCGTCGAACGATTCCAGGTGGTAGATCACCCGCGAGAGAGCTGCAAACAACTCCTTGGGGCTGACGATCACCTCATGGTGAGTCGTTTTCAGATACTCCGCGGCCGCGCGGGCATATTGCAGGTCGGGCGCCCCGGACAAGCCGGCCGCAAATGTGTGCAGGTCCCGGACGTGTGGTCGAACGAGGGCGGTGACGGCGCTGGAGTCGAGACCGCCGGAAAGCCAAGTTCCCACGTCGCCTCCCCCGGCGCGCAAACCGCCAGCTACGGCCGCGGCCAGGCGCTCGCGCAGCTCCGCGGCGATCACCCGAGGCGCTCCGGTCTGCGGCGGGTGGCCCGCAAGCTGGCGGGAAGGCTCAAGCCGATGACCATCGTACCGGCCACCGGGTGGAAACTCATGAACCTGGCGGATCACTTCGAGCAGTGCTTTGACTTCGGAGGCGAAGCAGACGTAGCCGTCTGACGTGCGCCCGTAGTAGAGCGGCGCGACGCCCAGCGGGTCACGTTCGAGCACGAGCTGCTTACCTGTAATCCGGGCCCGGGCCCAGCGGCCATCGGTGAGGGCATCGCTGACGACTGGCTCGTCCCCGTCACGAGTTGCAGAGTCCGGCTGCGCGGCGCCCCATACGGCACCGATCGTCCCCGCCTCATCCGCGACCACCCCGCGGCCTGCCCTGCCGCGGTGCGCCAGCTTGTCCAGCATTCGCTCGACGCGCGTCTTTTCGTTCGGTGCGGCGATCCCGGCGATTCCTGACATCAGTCCAGCCTCCGGATGCGTTCTGCTTCGTTCAGTTCGCGTCCCGTCTCAGGATCGATGGCACAACAGGCGCCGTCCACGAGGGCCGTGACCACCTGGCCCTGGGCATGCGTGTTGCCGCGTAGGGCCGGTGCGTCCAGCAGTCCGCGCTCGACGGCGTTCGTCAGCACGCTCGGATCGGCCCATGGATCGGTGCCGTGCAGGTCAAGCCGACGGATTGCTTCGAGCAGACAGCGTGCCTCGGAGACGAGCTGGCCCTTTCTCCACTGCACGGCCACATCGAGCGTGAGATCGGGGAGGCCCTCCAGCACACGTCCGATGGCGCCTTGGGCGATCTCGCAGGACTCGATGACCTCAGGGGCCGTCGCCGCATGGTCGCCTTCGCTGTAGCCGACCACGTGAAAGATGTGCGGCCGCAGCGCCATGGAGATGACACCCGAGGCCGCCATTTGGCCCTTGGCGAGGTTCGCCCGCGGCGACAGGCTACCAAGTCCGGCGCGTACCTCCCGGAAGACCGTAAAATCCTCGCCGGCCAACTCGTCCATCAGCTCCTGTTTGGCCAGCATCTTGGCCAGGTCCATCCGCGGCGTCGTGCCGGTCGGCGTGTCGAACATGTACTGCGCGATGTAGTGGCGTACGCCGGCGCGTTTGGCGTTGTAGGCGGCCAGGAAGGCCATCACGACGGCGACCACATCCGGGGCGCCGCGCATGCTCCAGTGGTGCGATTCGTTCACCTCCACGGGCACGCCGCGCTGCGCATACCAGCCCATCACGCGCACGTTCTCTGTGATCGCCTCGCGTAACGGACGTTTCGAACGGCCGTCGAGCTGGCTATACCAGGTCAGCGGAATTGCCGCCCAGGCGTTCTTGATCGTGCGCAGGCTCATCTCGCCCCAGCGCTCCAGGTCGCGCGTACCGGCATAGCAGCGCACGAGGGGGTGGTTGCCGCAGCGCGTGGCCGCGTAGATGGCGACGAGGTCCTCCACGCGGCGCAGGGGCACGCCGCCGGCGCCGTCCTGTTTGGGGTCCATTTGCTCAGAGTGGAAGAAGTGCTCCTGCGCGTTCTGGTCCGGTCCGATGGAGAGCACATCCAGCGCGCCGGCCAGCGCGATCTCCCGTGCGCCGGCCACGGTCTCTTCGACGCTCGGGCGGCCGAAGTGGTGGCGGATCAGTGGGAAGGGCGCCCGCTCGGCGATTCGCGCCAGCAGCGTTTGAGCGGGGATACGCGGAGTTTCGGCCTCCGCGGTGCCACGCAAGAACGCGCGGACCTCGTCCACACTCTCGCCCCCGGAGAATGTCCGCGCGAACAGCCCAGACTGCGCCGCGACTTGTGCGGCGGGCGGCGTACCGCCGAAAACGAACCGGGTCTCCTCCAATGTCTTGGCCGGCAGCGCTGCCTTGAGCTCGGTGAGGAGCGCCGGTAGCGCATCCGGCGTCAAACGGTAGCCGATTGCCACCAGGCTCGGATTCTGGCGTGCGGCCTCTTCCGCGATTTTGCGCGGGGCGAGGCGCATTCCCAGGAAGCGGGTGGCGTAGCCCTCTGCTTCCGCCAGGCGCAGGAAGGAGAGCAGTCCGGCCGAATGAACACAGTCGCCGATGGTCGCTCCCAGGACCAGGCCCTTCATTTCTTCTCCTCCTCGCCGATAGCCAGCAGCCGCAGCTCGCGTACCGACATGCCCTGGATGCCCATCCGCTCGACCGTGCGTCCTTCCTTGCGGAAGTCCATTCCCAGGAGTGTCTCCGCCATGTCGATGACCGCGTTGATGGTCGGTGCGGGAACGCCGAGCATCTCGCCGAGACTCGCCATGGGCACCAGGCTCGTCGGCACGTCCTCGGTCAGGTAACGCATGTGGAGGGTTGTGGGAGCCATGATCCCCCGATAGCCCGGGTTGGCGTGCATCGCCTCGTGCAGGTCACGGCCGCTCGCCTCGTAAGCAAAGTAGAGCCACTGCCTGGCGGTCATGGCCCGAAACCCCACCGCCTCGGCTATTGCCACACGCTCGGCGTCGAGCTGCTCCAGGACCCGGCATACGGACGGGGTGCAGCCCTGGATGTAGAACTGAAACTCGGCGTCGTCCTCGATCCAGCCGGCGTTGAGCACGGCCAGAGCTGGATGGAAGACGGCGCCAATGTTGTCGAAGCTGGTCTTGAAGATGTTGTCGCCGGGCACGAATTGGGGGTAGGCGTGGCGCACCAGGCGCAGCACCTCGGGGATGCGATACGCCTTGATCGACGCCACGGGAATGGAGTTCTTGATCCGGAAAATACGCGCTTGGCCGGGATTGATGGCGCGGGAGGCGTAAATAAACGTCTGCGCCTCAGCGACGATCACATTGGCATTGACCCCGTGGTGGGTAAGTACCTGGCGGAACTCCAGCGCTCCGAACGTTCGTCCCGGGTTCAGCACAACTACCTGGCCATCGACAAGGTGCGGGGCCACAGCCGCGGCGATGCAGCGGTGCCCTGTGGCGGGCACAACCACCATCAACACCTGTGCGCCGCGTACCGCCTCGGCAGGATCGGTGGTTGCTACTGCAATCTTGCCGAAGCCTTCCACCGCGCCCTCGACGGCGATGCCGCCCATCGCCTTGATCGGCTCCAAGCGCTCCGCCGAGCGGTTGTACAAGCGGACCTCGAAGCCCATGAGCGCCAGGTGCCCAGCCATCGCCAGACCCCCGTGGCCGGCGCCGAGGACACAGAAGACAGGTTTGTCCATGATGCACCTCTCTGTCCCAGGACTCCTCGGAGCCGGCAGTCTGCGCGGTGGCACCTAACCGCCGGGGCGCATTGGCGACCCGTGCGCGGCCGGCGGATCGTTCCACGGCGGAGCTTGTAGTCGCGCTCCGCGGCGCGCCGCGCTCCATGCACCGGCCTTATTTCAGCACGTGGTTGCCGAGAACGTTGGCAATAATCCAGGCGGCGGCGGTCGCCGGAATCAGGATCGTCATGTACCGCTTCAGGTGCTCCGGGGTGGCAGGCTCGCCGGTGACCGTTGTGGCCACCCCGGACCGCTGTTCCACCCAGCGCCCCAGCACCATCAAGCCCACGACGACGCCGAACGCCGCGTCGAGCACCGTGAGCCAGCCGCTGCCGCGGGATACGATGCCCCAGGTAATCAACAACAGCGCGGCCGGCCCCAGCATGACCCACGTCAGTCGGGCACCGAGCACGGCGACGCTATTGATTTCGCCCGGCTTCCTCTCGGCGCCGGATTCCATGTGCGTTTTCATGTCTGCTTCCTCCCGGGCGGGCGACTCGCTTCGGTTTGCAGCTCGAGCTCCGCCAGCAGCCAATCGGCCAGCGCGTCGCCGGGCGCACCCGCGCGATGGGCGTAGATCTCGTAAGCACGGCGTCGGATGTCGGCTTCTGTCGGCCCGTTGCGCGCTACGACCCCCAGGCGTGTCGCTGGGGTGACAGACCGGGCCTGCGGGCCACGTTTCTGACGAATCCGATCGCTCCGCTGCAACATGGCCCGACCTCCTTCCGCGTGACTTCATTCGGCGTCGCGAAACGCGCAGGCGGGCACAGTCCAGGCGTCTGCGCACCTCGCCGATCCGATCGAATGAAAACGCGAAAAGCGTCTACAGGAATGGCGGCCCGACCATTCGGAATGCCTCCGAGCGCACGTGCGACTCGGACCCTTGATCAAGCTTGCTAACCTAAGGCTAGCGCCGCCAACATGGGTTGTCAACCTGTTCTCGGCCGTCCCTGTCGTAACCGAATAGTAATGTCCGGTCTTATCCAAGTAGAAGTGTCCGCTTTCTCACGGAGGAGAGCGGATGCTGGGAGACCGGATCGAGATGAGCCGCTGGGAGCGGGATGTGCTGAAGGTCATGGCACCGGTGCTACAAGGCGAACGCACGCAGGGGGAGGCGGCGCGGTTGCTGCGGCGTTCCGTGCGCCAGATTCGTCGCATCCAAGGGCGGCTGGAGGCGGAAGGCGACGCCGGCGTGATTCACCGGGCGCGCGGCAAGCCGTCGAAGCGGCGGATCGACGCTGCGTTTCGCCAGAAGGTGCTGGCGGCCTATCGGCAGGACTATTCCGACTTCGGCCCCACGCTGGCGGCCGAGAAGCTGGCCGAGCGACGGATGAAGATCTCGGTCGAGACGTTGCGCGGCTGGTTGCTGGCCGCAGGGTTGTGGCAGCGCCGGCGGCAGCGCGATCAGCACCGCACGCGTCGTCCGCGGCGCGACTGCCTGGGCGAACTGATGCAGATGGACACGTCGATCCACGACCGGCTCGAAAGCCGCGGCGACTCGCTGGTGCTCACCGCCATGATTGACGACGCCCCGGGCCGGATCGCGGCCCGTTTCTATGCCGCCGAGACGACCGCGGCTCACATGGACCTGCTGCGCCGCTGGCTGCGCAAGCATGGGCGGCCCGTGGCGCTGTACACCGACCGCGACAGCATCTATCGCGTGGAGGGCAAGCTCGACCCCGACACGCCGCGGCAGACCCAGTTTTCGCGGGCTTTGTCCGAGCTGGGAATCGAATTGATCCTGGCCAACTCTCCGCAGGCCAAGGGCCGCGTGGAACGCCTATTCGGTACGCTCCAGGATCGCTGGGTCAAAGAGCTGCGGCTGGCCAAGGTCACGACGATGGCGCAAGCCAACGCGCTGCTGGAGTCCAGGCTGCTGCCGCAGTTCAACCGTTGGTTCACGGTCAAGCCGGCCAGCCCCAACGACGCCCATCGCCCGCTTCAGCCGACGCACAACCTGGACGCCATTTTGAGCCTGCAAACGACACGCACCGTCGCCAATGATTACACCGTGCGCTTCGCCAACGTCGTGTACCAGTTGCTCCCACCCGCCGGGCCAGGCCTGCGCGCTGGCCAAGTCGTGCTCGAACAGCGCGCTGACGGCACGCTCCAGATCCGTTTCCGCCAACGCGATCTGCCCTTCCAGCGCGCCACGCCTGCGGCGGCCTTGGGGGGCTCTGCCCCCCAAACCCCCCGGAGTTTAGCGCTGGGGGGTTCCCCGGCAGAGGGAAAGGGCCGCCGCTCTCTCAAGCGACGGCCCTCTGCCGGTACAACCACCGCCCGGCGCTCGGGTCGCACTCCTGCGTTGCCCTATCCTCCGAACGGCAGCCGCAGTGGTAGCGGAGCCGACGCTTGGCGTCCAGCCACCGATCACCCGTGGCGAAAATCGAACGCGACCAAGAGGACAGTTCTATCTGGTTGAATCAGCGGACATTTCTAATTGGGTTTGACACCTGTTCTCGGCCGTCCCGGTAGCGCCGCGCACTCGTGGCGTCCGCGGCGCGGATCATTGACGGACCGTGGAGTAACCAGGCGGCCAGGATCGCACGTTGTTTGAATGACGGTGGCGGTGCCGGATGTGGAGATCCGGCGGGACGGTTTACTCCACGCGCCGCGCGCCTTGGCACGCTGGCACGAGAATTGCTGCCGCCGCGCACGTCGGGTACGCTCGTGACGCGCACGGGATGGCCCAGGTGGTGCATGCTCGCTTCGCTGACGGCACAAGAAATCGAGAGCCGCACGCAGCGCCTCGGCCGCGAGATGTTCGACCGCATGCGCGGCAGCCGCCCCACGATCCTCCAACGGGAGTGGTGGCAGGAGCGGCTGCTCGAGCAGTGCATGGCCGACGAGTGGTTCAAGGTGCAGTCGTTCCGCTTCGTCGACGCCCTGCCCATGCTCGGCGACGACGTCGCGCTGGCCCGTCACCTGAAGGAGTACTTCGTTCTGCCGCAGCGCTTCAGCCGGCGCCACGACGGCCGGCCCGCACATGACGGCCAGGCGACCGAAACGGTCCTGCACGAGCTGGAGCCGGCGGGCCAGCGCTGGTTCATCCGCTGCATCAGCCGCGGGATGGACTTTCGCCGGCTCGATTCGTTCTGGGCGCGGGTTGCGGCGCGGGCGGCACGGCAGAGCGCCTTGACGATGGCGGGGACGTTCATCGCCGGCTCGAACATCGCGGAGGCCGAGCGGGCGATTCTGCGGCTGCGGGAGCGGCAGCTCGCGTTTACGATCGACGTGCTCGGCGAAGCGGCCCTCTCGCGGAGCGAAGCCGAGGCGTACCACCGGACGTACCTGGACCTGGTCCGCACGCTGCCGCGCCACGCGGCGACGTGGCCCCGTGTGCCGCTGGTCGACGAAGCCGACGGCCAGGCGATCCCGCGCGTGAACGTGTCGGTCAAGCTCACGTCACTGCACCCCGGCTTCGACGCCATCGCGCCGGACGCCGCGAAACGGCGGGCCAAGGAGCTGCTGCGGCCGCTGCTGCGGACGGCGATAGAAAAGAGCGTGCACCTCCACATCGACATGGAGCACTACGCCATAAAGGACCTCACGCTCGAGTTGTGCGAAGAGCTGTTCCTGGAGGGCGAGTTCCGCGACTACCCGCACTTCGGCATCGTGCTCCAGGCGTACCTGAAGGACGGCGACCGCGACGCCGCCCGTACGATCGAGTATGCGCGGCGCCGCGGCACGCCGCTGTGGGTGCGGCTGGTCAAGGGCGCGTACTGGGACTCCGAGACGGTGTGGGCCGACCAGGCGCACTGGCCCTGGCCGGTGTGGGAGCAGAAGTGGCAGTCGGACGCGTGCTTCGAGCGCATGACGCGGGCGCTGCTGGAAAACCACACGTACATCCGCTGCGCGTTCGCCAGCCACAACATTCGCAGCCTCGCGCACGCCATGGCGCTGCGCGAGCTATACGAGGTGCCCGGCTACGCCTTCGAGCTGCAGATGCTCTACGGCATGGGCGACCCGATCAAACGCGCCGCCGCCGAGCTGGGCCAACGCTGCCGCATCTACACGCCGTACGGTCCGCTGCTGGCGGGCATGGCGTACTTCATCCGCCGGCTGCTGGAGAACACGGCGAACGAGTCGTTCCTGCGGCACACCTCCGACACGCCCGAGGACGAGCTGCTGCGTCATCCCGAGTTGGTGGGTCGGCACACGCCGCCGTACGAGAAGCCCGTTCTGGTCCGCTACGAGTTCGAGGAACCGCTCATGGATCCGTTCGAGAATGTCCCGAACAGCGACTTTTCGCGCGAGCTGAGCCGCCGGCAGATGCTCAGCGGGCTGGCGCAGGCGCGGGCGAACCTGGGCCGGGAGATTCCGCTCCTGATCGACGGAGCGCCCGTGACAACGGGGGCTTGGCACGAGTCGCGCAATCCGTCGCGACCCAAAGAGATCGTGGCCAAAGTCGCCCAGGCCGACGTCGCTGCGGTGGACCGCGCCGTGCGCGCCGCGGCGAAGGCGTTCCAAAGTTGGCGGCACGTGCCGGCGCACGAGCGGGCGGCCTATTTGTTTGACGTGGCCCGGCTCATGGAACAACGTCGCTTCGAGCTGGCGGCGCTGGCGGCGCTGGAATGCGGCAAGCCCTGGCGCGAGGCGGATGCCGAGGTCTCCGAAGCGATCGACTACTGCCACTACTATGCCAAGGAAATCACGCGCATCAGCGACAACGTCCGCGAACGGGACATCCCCGGCGAGACCAACGAATACTTCTACGCCCCGCGCGGCGTCACCGCCGTCATCAGCCCGTGGAGCTTCCCGTTGGCGATTCCCGCCGGCCTGGTCGCGGGCGCGGTCGTGACCGGCAATACGGTCGTGTTCAAGCCCGCCAGCGCCGCGGCGGTGCTGGGGGCCGAGCTGGTGCAGATGTTCGCGCAGGTAGGTTTGCCGCCCGGGGTGCTCCATTACGTACCCGGACCGGGGGGCGTCGTCGGCGAGGCGCTGGTCAAGCACCCGGACGTGGCCACCATCGCGTTCACCGGCTCGCGCGCGGTCGGCTGCCGGATCAACCAGCTCGCCGCCCAGGTCACCACCCCGCGGCCCGGCCTCAAGAAAGTCATCCCGCAGATGGGCGCCAAGAATGCCATCATCGTCGACTCCGACGCCGATCTGGACGAAGCCATCAAAGGGATCGTGCAGAGTGCGTTTGGCTATGCCGGACAGAAATGCACCGCGGCGTCGCGCGTGATCGTCCTCGCGTCCGCGCACGAGCGCTTCATCCAGCGCTTCGTCGAGGCCGTACGTTCGGTCAGCATCGGCCCGGCGGACGAACCGACCACCTTCGTACCCCCCGTCATCGACCGGGCCGCGTTTGACGCGATTCGCCATTACATCGCCCTCGGGAAGAAAGAGGCGCGCTGTGTCCTCGAGGTCGATGCGTCGGCACTCGTCCAGGAATCCGGCGGCTACTACATTGGCCCCGCGGTGTTCGATGACGTTCCGCCGAGCGCGCGCCTCGCGCAGGAGGAGATCTTTGGTCCAGTGCTGGCGGTGCTGCGGGCCAAGGACATCGACGAGGCCATCGCGATCTTCAACGGCACGGAGTACGCTTTGACCGGCGCGATCTACTCGCGCAGCCCGGCCCATATCGAGAAGGCCCGCGCCGCGTGCGAGTGCGGCAACTTCTACATCAACCGCAAGATCGCCGGCTCACGCGTGGACCTCCAGCCGTTCGGCGGGCTGAAGATGTCCGGCCTGGGCGCGACGGCCGGCGGCCCCGATTATCTGATCCAGTTCTGCGAGCCGCGCACGGTGACGGAGAACACCCTCCGCCGCGGCTTCGCCCCCAGCGAGGAAGCGCTGGAAACCTTGCTCTAGCGCTGCATCGGCGGCGTGAACGGCGCTCGTTGAGGGCACCGTGCAAGCGTCCGCTCGCGCGGACGCCTCGGACAGCGACCCACTTGCCCGGTCGCGCGGCCCACTTGTGGTGCGAGCATGCGCCGCGTCCGAGGCGCGGCAACTCGGCGCTGCTCTCCGCGAAGCTGATCCGCAGCGCACAACTGAAAGTCTACAAGGGTGCATCGCACGGCATGTGCTCGACGGAGAAGGACCGGGTCAACGCGGATCTGCTGGAGTTCCTGAAGGCGTAGGCGATATGCCACCCATCTATCGCAATTGAGTCAGGCTCATGGCAACCACCCTGCCAGCGTACGTGCCCTCGCTCGGCTCGGCGTTGTACATGTATGAATGTGTGCAACGAGCGCCCGGGACCACGATCGGCGAATCGAGTCGGGCCAGATTGATGTGGTAGACCGGCGCGAGGCGCTTCGGTCCCATGAACAGCGTCACCATTGCGACCGCCGCACGTTGGGTTTCATCCGCCGCGAGGACGTGGGTCCAACTGTGCGGAAGCACGGCACGTCCGTCAGAAAGCTCGCCGAAAGGCAACGCGAACTGTGCTGCCGGCTTTTTGAAGAACGGTTCGTCGTCACCGCCTTCCATGATAAAGCGACGCAAATCAGCGAACGCCGGCTCGTCACCGCGCACGCCACGTCGTGTGTTCAACAGGTAGTAGTGGAAGCCGATCTTGGCGATGGCCCGCCAGTAGTCAGCATGGAACGTAAACGTCGCTCGCCCTTTGACACGATGAACTCCCCTTTCCAGTCCTTCCGCCTCCTCGAAAGACACGTCAGGCCACAGCTCCCTCATGAGC
>Ga0214473_10002523_pt1 | contig 22486 bp, 17 predicted proteins | sample RVTome_7_FD_203509 | JGI IMG/M metagenome (GOLD analysis project Ga0214473, IMG submission 203509) | Soil microbial communities from uranium-contaminated site in the Upper Colorado River Basin, Wyoming, United States - RVT98D197 | ecosystem: Environmental > Terrestrial > Soil > Contaminated >... | reverse complement strand
GGAGGATGGGGGCTACCTCCATGTCGGTGCTCTAACTACTCAGGCCGACCTGGCCTCTTCGGAACTGGTCCAAAGCAAGGCTGTCGCGCTGGCTGTCGGCGCGAGGAGCTGCGCCGGGCCGATGGTGCGCAACCTGGCCACCATCGGGGGCAACCTGGGCACGGCCACACCGGCCGGTGACCTAATTCTCGCCGTGGCGGCGCTTGACGGCAAGGTGAGCGTTCGCGGGCCGCAGAGCGAGCGCGAGTTGTCGTTGGACGAGTTTCTCGTGGGACCGCAGCAGAACTCGCTTGCGCCGGACGAGCTGATCACCGAGGTGGTGATCCCTCTGCCCACCGGGAAATGCGGCTCCGGTTTCCAGAAACTAGGCAAGCGCAAGGCGATGACCATCTCCACGGCCTCGGCAGCCGCCGGCGTGGTGCTGAGCGCCGACGGCAAGACCTTCGACAAAGTGAGCGTGGTCCTGGGATCGCTGGGCGCCACGGTCATCCATTCAACAAGCTTCGAAGAGGCGCTGCGGGGCAAGCCGGCGACGGTGGAAGAGATCCAAAAGTGGCGCCACCTCGCCGGAGGAGATGCCTGCCCCAGCCCTCGGGCCCGGCGTGCCAGCGCCTGGTACCGCTGTGAGGTGGCCGCCGTTCTAGCGGCGCGAGCGGTCGAAGACGCGCTCGCGACCGCGACCGGCCAGGACTTCTCGACCCACAGGTCTGCCAAGAAGAAACGGGGCAAGGGAATCGCGGGCGCCATCTACTCGATGACCCCTCCGGGATTTCCCAATCCCTGCGCTGTCAACATGCAGATGCGCGAAGACGGCAGCGTGGTCGTGCAGATAGGCGTGACAGAGATGGGGCAGGGCTCGGCGACGGTTCTAACCCAGATTACCGCCGAGGCGTTGGCCGTCCCCTACGAGCAGGTAACAATCTACCCGGCCGACACCGGCACGACCCCATACGATTTCGGGACGGTCAGTTCACGCGGCACTTTTGTCGGCGGCAACGCGGTGCTCAAGGCCGCCGCCCAGGTGAAGGAGGTTCTTCTCGACGCCGCCTCTGTGAAGCTGGGAGCCCACAAAGACAACCTGATTCTGGAGTCTGGCTTCGTGAGAGATGCGTACGATCCAGACCGGCGCGTGCCTATCGGAGAGGCGGCTCGGCTCGCTCATTTCGGGTTGAAGAAGCTCCCCATTGGCTCTGCATACTACTTCCCCAAGAGCAGCGCGCCGGGGGACAACATGCAGGGCGAGAGCATCGCCGCTTTCTACTACCACGCCACAGTCGCTGAGGTCGAAGTTGACATTGAGACAGGCGTCGCCGAGGTGACCAAGCTGTACGCCGCGGTCGACTGCGGGAAGGCCATCAACCCGGCGCTGGTTGAGGGCCAGGTGCACGGTGGCGCCATGCAGGCCGTTGGCTGGGCCTTGCGTGAGGACGGCCATCCGGGGCTCATCGATTCGAGTGGTCCGCCTGAAAACTATAATCCGGACTTCATGCCTGTCGATATGGAGAGCTATGCCATAGCGACCTCCATGGACATGCCGGAGTTGCATGGCACCTACGTGGAAGTACACGACCCGGAGGGACCTTTCGGAGCGAAAGCGGCCGGCGAGATCTCGGCCAACAGCGGAGCGCCGGCGGTATTCAATGCCATCTATGACGCCGTGGGGGTCCGGCTCGTCGACATGCCCGCGTCTCCGGAAAAGATCCTGTGGGCTCTGCAGCAGAAGGCCCAGGGCGAGCAAGCGCCGGCTGGGCGCTAGAAGGTAGGGGATGATGAAACACGAGATTTGCTTCGTCCTAAACGGCGAGGAACGCGAGCTGGCCGTCGAAGCCAACCTGACCCTTCTCCAGCTCTTGCGCGACCGCCTGCATGTCACCAGCCCGAAGCGGTCGTGCGAACAGGGGCAGTGCGGGGCCTGCACCGTCATACTGAACGGCAAGGCCGTCAATTCCTGTCTGGTTCTGGCAATGACTGTGGATGGAAAGGTGGTCGAGACTGTCGACGGTCTCGGCAAGACCGAGCTGCATCCGCTCCAGAAGCACTTCCAGGATATCTCGGCGAGCCAGTGCGGCTACTGCACACCGGGGATGATTATGGCGGCTAAGGCCCTTGTTGACGCCAATCCCGACCCCACCTATGAAGAAGTCAAAGAGGGTCTCTCGGGGAACATGTGTCGGTGCACGGGTTACGTCAGGCCGGTGGAAGCAGTGCTGGCCGCAGCCCAGGAAATGCGCGATCCGGCTTCTGCGCGATAGAGGGAGGAGTGAACATGAGCCTTACAGAAGTCGGGACGCGTCGTCCCAGGGTCGACGCCCGTGAGCAGGTGACCGGCAAAGTGGAGTTCACCAATGACCTCTACCTGCCCGGTATGCTCTACGCCAAACCGCTTCTGAGCACCGAGCACCACGCCCGTATCGTCGAGCTCGACACGAGCGCGGCGGAGCGGTTGCCGGGGGTTAAGGCGGTAGCAACGGCCAAAGATGCCCCGGATAACGTCAGCGGGCTGATCATCCCCGACCAGCCGGTGTTCGCCGACGAAAAGGTGAGATACCGCGGAGAGATCGTTGCTCTTGTAGCCGCCGAAACGGAGGAGATTGCCCAGGAGGCGGTGGAACGGATCAGAGTGAAGTACGAGCGGCTGCCGGCCGTCTTCGACCCCCGGGAGGCTCTGGAGCCCGGCGCCCCCGTGATTCATGAGGAGGGCCAGGGCAAGTGGTGCAGGGGTAATCAGGTATTGCCCCACGGCCACGATACCTTTCTGCTGGTGCATGGCGACGTCGAGAAGGGTTTTCTCGAATCCGATCTCGTGGTGGAGGAGAGTTTCGGCACTTCAGCGCAGCGGTGCGCACCTATCGAGCCGCACGCATTCATAGCCAAGCCGGAAGGCCCCGACCGTATAACCATCATCGGAAACAGCCAGATGCCTTTCTGGCATCAGCCGGCCACGGCCAAGGCGCTGCGGCTGCCGCTCAACCGGGTGCGTGTATGCACGGCTCCTATAGGGGGTGCCTTCGGCCAGAAAAACAACATCACCATCGAGCCCAATGTGGCCATCCTGGCCATGAAAGCCGGCCGGCCGGTCAAGTGGGCCCTCACCACCCATGAGGACTTTTGCTATACGTCCACCAAGATCCCCGTCTACCACACCTACAAGATGGGCCTCAAGTCCGACGGGACCCTGCTGGCCATCGACCGTAGGCACGTAGCAAATACCGGCGCGTACGCGTCGACGACCATGATCACGATGGGCAAGTGTACCCTCATAGGCTCGGGGCCCTATCGGATCCCCAATCACCGCGCCGAGACCTGGGTCGCCTACACCAACAAGTGCCAGAGCGCGGCCTTCCGGGGGTTTGGCATGTCGCAACCTACGTTCGCGGTCGAGCTGATGATGGACATCATCGCCGAGAAGCTGGGTATGGACCCGCTGGAGTTGCGCCTGAAGAACGTGATGAAAGACGGCGATCGCGCCGGCACCGGCCAGGCCATGCGTTCGGTGGGTATCGAGGCGTGCCTGAAGAAGGTGGCGGAATTGAGCGGCTGGGACGCGGGACGGACGTAATGGACTCAACCTCTCCTGCACTTCATGATCTTTGAATGGACGGCCAACGTCCTGAACTGAGCGAACGGGGCCGCCCCGTGCAAGAGCAGCTCCGAGTCTGAGGTTCGAGGTCGCGCGACCTGGGGCGCTCCGGTCTCTTCATCCCGATTCGGTTACGCCCGTCCACCCTACGTACTATCATGGCGAGAAAGCCGGTTTCGACCGAAGGGTGAGAAGTGGGCGCACTGGAGAACTACCTCAGCGATCTGCGGGACACCAAGCTCTCAGGCGAAGGGGTCTCCGAGCTGTCGTACTATCCGGCACTGCGCGGACTGTTGGAGGAGGTCGGCGGCGGGCTGAAGCCGAAGGTCCGGTGCTTCATGAACCTCAAGAACCGGGGCGCCGGTCTGCCCGACGGCGGCTTGTTCACCGCCGATCAAGTGCGTGGGTCGCGCGCCGCGAAAGGCGCCCGAGCAAGCACGGGCGTGGTATCCGGCTCCGATGGCCTCCAGCTCAGCCTCCTCGGCGGCCAGAAACCAGCCCGCGGGGCCATAGAGGTCAAGCCACCCAGCGTCGATATCGCCACGGTGCCGCCTCCGAACAAGTGCTCGGCTACCTCGAAGGCTACCGCCAGGTGCTGGTGACCAACCTGCGCGACTTCCTCTTGCTGGGCCTCGACGAGCGCGGTAAGCCCGTTACTCTCGAGCTCTACACTTTGGCGCCCACCGAAGCCGAGTTCTGGGCCGCCGCAGCCCATCCCCGTCGCACCGAGCAGGAGCAGGGCGGGCGCTTCCTGGAGTTTCTCAAGCGGGTGCTGCTTTCCGGAGCCATGTTGGCGGCGCCTCAAGATCTGGCCTGGTTCCTAGCCTCCTACGCCCGGGAGGCCCGCATCTTGAGCGAGTCGGCCCAGTTGCCGGCGCTCGACGCGGTGCGGCAGGCGCTCGAAAGCACCCTGGGGGTCAAGTTCGAGGGGGCGAAAGGAGAGCATTTTTTCCGTTCCACCCTGGTCCAGACTCTGTTCTACGGCTTGTTTGCCTCCTGGGTCCTGTGGAGTCGCGATCACGAGCCCGGCGAGGGACCGGCCTCCGGCGACAACGCCCGTTTCGACTGGAAAACCGCCGCCTGGACTCTGCGCGTGCCTGTGGTTAAGGCCCTCTTCGAGCAGATCGCCACCCCTAGCCGGTTGGGCTCACTGGGCCTGGTGCCGGTTCTCGATCTGGCGGCCGCGGCGCTCAACCGGGTAGACAGACGAACATTCTTCAGCCGATTTGAACAGCATCACGCCGTCCAGTATTTCTACGAGCCGTTTCTGGAGGCATTCGACCCCGAGCTGCGCAAGGAGCTGGGGGTGTGGTACACGCCGCCGGAGATCGTCGAGTACATGGTGGCCCGCGTGGACACGGTGCTGCGCGAGGAGCTGGACGTGCCCGACGGCCTAGCCGATCCGCGGGTCCACGTGCTCGATCCCTGCTGCGGCACCGGCGCCTACCTGGTGGAGGTGCTGGAGCGTATCGCTCAGACCCTGGACGAGAAAGGGGCCGACGCCCTCTCTGCGGGCGAGGTCAAGAAGGCGGCAATGGAACGAGTCTTCGGATTCGAAATCTTGCCCGCTCCCTTCGTGATAGCGCACATGCAGTTGGGCCTGCTGCTCCAGAATATGCACCTCCCGCTGGCCGAGGACGAGCGGGTGGGAGTGTTCCTGACCAACGCCCTCACCGGCTGGCAATCCCCTCATGTCCACCAGCAGCTGTCGGCACTGCCAGAGTTGGAGGCCGAGCGCGACGCCGCCGAGCACGTTAAGCAGGACCTGTCGATCCTCGTGATCCTGGGGAACCCGCCGTATAACGGGTACGCCGGCATGGCGACCGCCGAGGAGCGCAACCTCACCGATGCCTACCGCACGACGAAGAAGGCGCCCGCGCCGCAAGGCCAGGGCCTGAACGACCTGTACGTGCGTTTCTTCCGTATGGCCGAGCGGCGCATAGTGGAGAAGACCGGCAAGGGCATCGTCTGCTTCATCTCCAACTACTCTTGGCTGGACGGCCTGTCGTTCACCGGAATGCGCGAGCGCTACCTAGAGGTTTTCGACAGGATCTGGATCGATTGCCTGAACGGTGATAAGTACAAGACGGGCAAATTGACCCCGGATGGCAAGCCGGACCCCAGCATCTTCTCGACCGAGCACAATCGGGAAGGGATACAGGTGGGGACGGCCGTTTCCCTCCTCGCGAGAAAAGCGGGACCGGGCAACGCCGCTTCTGTTCACTTCCGCCATTTCTGGGGAGCAACGAAGCGTCAGGAGCTTCTTGACAGTCTTAGCGAGGAGAAGCCCTACGCCGCGGTGGTTCCCCCGAACGAGTTGGGGCTGCCTCTATTTCCGGGGCGGACGGCGGAGGGCTATTACTCCTGGCCCTTGATTCCTGATCTCATGCTGGTTTCCTCGCCAGGAGTGAACACCAGCCGGGATCTAGATCTAGTCGATATCGACCGTAATCGTTTGGAACAGAGGATCTCAGCATACTTCGCCATGTCAGTGGGCGACGCGGAAGCCTCAACATTTGTGCCCGCTCTCTTGACGTCTACAAGGCGCTTCGACGCAATCCCAACAAGACGCTACTTGCAGACCCGGGGGATTGAGACAGGTGAGTTTCTGCTCTATGCCTACCGGCCTTTTGACAATCGATGGGTGTACTGGCATCCACTCACGAAACTTCTTGATGAGAAACGACCCGAGTTGCGCGCTGACCCGAGACCCGGCAATCTGTTCCTAACTTCTAGGCAGAAAGGCGAGCGAGACAGAGAGGGAACGCCTTTCTTCGCCACGAGCGGCCTGCCGGATCGTCACCTCACGCGGCCCGGAAGCGTCTGCTTTCCCTCGTCATCCGATCGAAAATCGAGAGGAAAGGCCGCTGGAGCTGCCGTCCCGTCAAACCAGTCCAGCCGGGCTGGCGACTATTTGTCTGACCTTGGCGCTCCCAGCCATGAACCAGTCCCGAATGAGTCCGTGAACCGAATCTGGCTTCATGTTCTGGCAACCGGGTATTCCCGGGCCTATCTGAGGGAGAATGCCGACGGTCTCCGTCTCGACTGGCCCCGCATCCCGCTGCCCAACTCCAAGGACCTGCTCCTCGCCTCAGCCGAACTGGGCCGGAAAGTAGCCGACCTTCTTGACCCCGAGACCCATGTCGATGGCGTCACCGTCGGGAGCCTTCGCCCGGAGCTCAAGGTGATCGGCGTGGCCTCGCGCATCGACGGGGGCAATCTCAACGAGGGGGCCGGCGATCTTGCCGTCACCGCCGGTTGGGGTCACGGCGGCCAGGAGGGCGTCGCCATGCCGGGCAAAGGAAAAACGGTAACCAGACCTTGGACATCCGAAGTGCTGGCGGCCATCGGGCAAGGGGCTGAGGCCCTCGGCCTCAGCGCGGAGGAGGCGCTGGCTCAAGTGGGGGAGACGACCGTGGACGTCTACCTGAACGACGTCGCTTACTGGCGCGGGGTGCCGTCGGGGGTGTGGAGCTACACCATCGGCGGATATCAGGTGATGAAGAAGTGGCTGAGCTATCGGGAGAAGGCGCTCCTGGGCCGGGACCTCAAGGTGGAGGAAGTGCGCGAGGTCACGCGCATGGCGCGGCGCATCGCGGCCATTCTGCTTTTGCAGCCGGAGGTGGACGCGAACTACCTGGCGGTGAAGGGGAATACGTATCTATGGCCGAGATCGGACACAATCTGACCGCTGCCCGGCGATTCCCAGCACCGTCCTGAGACACCGGCCAACAACGCTGGATGCACGCGCTGAGTAGGGCATCGGTGTCGGTGGTGCAGTGGTCTTAATCCCGTTTTCTCCCTGAGTGTTGCAATTCACCTCTATTAGCGTTATCATGTGATAACGAAACTGAGGAGGGCCATTGGCAGCGCGGCACCAAGTCATCCTTTTTCTCAGCATGATGAAGAACGCCGCCAGCCACCAGTTTTGTCCTCAGCTCGCGCAAGAAGAACCTTGACACCCTGGCCCTGCTCGGCCTCGATCTGAATGACGCCAAGGAGCGGGTAAGCGATTTGACACCGGGGGACTATGTCAGCGGTCCCAGCCCAGACGACAAACGACCCGGCGACGAGGTGTGGGTGTTCGGATTGGAGATAGAGGAGCAAGAAATCTATGTGAAGGTGTCCGTAGTCAACGAACCCTTGCTTTGCACCTGCATTTCGTTCCACGTAGCCGCCAAGCCTTTGTTCTATCCTTTTCGAGCGCCGACGATCTAGGGGGGATACCATGAGCACTTCTTGCCTTGCTTGCCGGAAGTCGGTCGTTCCGGAGATCGAATTGCGAACAGAGACCTTTCCGGTTCGTGGCGAGAGCGTCGAAGTCGAGTCGCAGGTGGCATTCTGCCCGGACTGCGGGGAAGACCTGTCGGTCGAAAAGCTGGATCAGCTCACACTACAGAAGGCGTTCGGCGAATACCGGCTCCGCCACGGTTTACTCTCGCCCGGAGAAATCAGCGCGGTTCGGAAGAAGTACGGCCTAAGTCAGCGCGCCTTTTCTCTCGTGCTCGGCTGGGGCGAGATCACCGTGCATCGGTATGAGGCGGGATCTGTTCAGGATGCCGCGCACGATGCCCAACTTAGGATGGCCGCCGACCCACGTAACATGGCACTTCTTCTGTCGGCGAATGGATATCGGCTGACCCGTCGGCAAAGGGCGCAACTGGACATGTCGCTGTCCGGCATGCAGGGCGAGATTGCCGCCGCCACCGATGAGTGCTCCTGGCCCCTCATGACTCGGAGGTCAGCCGATGAGTTCAGTGGCTTTCGCGTATTTGACATCGAGAAGTTCACGGAGATGGTTGTCTACTTCGCCAGCGCGCCTCGCATGTTCCGTACGAAGTTGAACAAGTTGCTGTTCTATTCTGACTTCCTGAATTTCAAACAGTCGGCTGTGTCCATGTCCGGCGCCCAGTACCTGGCTTTCGCGCGCGGGCCTGTTCCGCAGCATTATGACTGGATAACCGAGGCACTCGAACAGCAGGGAGACATCCGCACCATGGAATGGACGTACGGTGACAAGTCCGGGGATGTTTTTGAATCGACTCGGGCCGCGGAAACGTCAATCCTCAGCGAATCGGAACTCCGCGTCCTGGCGTTCGTTCGCGATCGCTTCGCGAAGGCTACTTCCAAGCATCTTACGGATCTATCCCATGCCGAGGCAGCTTATTCCAAGACTCAACTGAGGCAGATGATCTCTTATGAGTGGGCGCATGAACTCTCGATCTCGATCACGGACTGAGCGATAGCGATCGCCTCAAGCGGCGGCCCGTTTCGCACAGGTCAGCCAGCGGCGACCCCGTCCACGCTCCGTGTCACAATCACGGTGCTTCACCGATGCCAGGTGATGTCGCCGGGATCCGGCCGCAAAGCGGAACCGAGTTGACACGGTTGATTTCGGTATCCTAGACGGGCAACGGTCGATCCTCTGGCACCGGTCCGATCTAAGGAAAGGAGTCATCCAGATGAGTCAAGGCGATACGCCGGCTCCGGGGCCAACGGAAGAAGTCACGTCGGCTGTCGAGTCGACCAACAGAACCGCGGGGACCTCCCTGGGCGGCCCAACCGCTTTGCTCGTCACTCTGGCCTGCGTGGTGATCGTGATCTTCGGCATGCGCTATGCCGCGGACGTTCTCAACCCGATTCTAACGGCCATGTTCGTGGTCATGGGTCTGAGTCCGGTGCTCCGTTGGCTGCGGAGCCGGGGAGTGCCCCCCTGGTTGGCGATCGTCATCGTTCTGGCGCTTTTCTTAGCTGTCGCCGCTGTGTTCATAGGTGCGCTGGCATCCTCTTTTGGACAGCTCAATTCAAGACTTCCCTTCTACCAGGAGAATCTGAGCGGCACGATGGCGGATGTGCAGAGATGGTTCGCTGACCATGGGATCAACGCGAGTGGCCTTCTCTCCGACGTCCTCACCCCCGCGCGGATTATGGGCTTCGTATCCTCCCTCGTGGGGACGGTGCTCGGAACTCTGAGCGATGTCTTCATCATGCTTTTGATTGTCATATTCATGCTGTCGGAGGTGTACTCGTTTCCAAGGAACCTGCACGAGAAGCTCCATCTGAGCGAGAGGTTCGCGAAGGCTTTTGGAAACTTTGGTGACGTTACCCGCTCCTATCTGTTCACCAAGGCCTGGATATCCGCCATCTCAGCCATTATCAATATTGCGGTCTATTTCGCTTTTGGGGTTGACTTCGCTCTCCTGTGGGGCTTGCTCTTCTTCCTGCTCAGCTTCATACCGAATATCGGCTTCGTCTTGTCGGTCATCCCCCCGTTTTTTGTCACCTTGCTTGAGTTCGGTTTCACCAGAGCCATTATTGTGATTGTGGTCGTCATCGTCTTCAACGCCATAGTGGATAACATGATCGCTCCTCGATTCATGGGCAGGAGTGTGGGACTGAGCACGCTGGCCGTTTTTCTCTCTGTCGTGATATGGGCTTGGGTGCTGGGTCCGGTGGGAGCGTTGATATCGATCCCCCTCACCCTAATGGTCAAGCTGCTCTTCCTGGATTCCTACGACAGCACCCGTCCGCTGTCGCTCTTCCTGGCAGGCGGAGCGGAGAGGGTGGTTCGTAGGAGCAAGAAGGGGAACGAGGCCTCGGATTGAGCTCCCCCGAAGTCGCGTGACCGGCGCGGATGCGCCCGGGGCGACGCGCTACACTATCCGGAGCGAGCCCGCACCCGGATGGAGGAGTCTCTCAGACCTGGAGGACGTACATGGATTCAGAGCAGGCGCAGAAGGTGGTACGGATCAACGCCAAGCCCGAACCTGTCGAGATCGACCTGGCGCGTACGGCGGTCATCGTGGTGGACATGCAAAACGCCTTCCTTTCGCAAGGAGGCATGTTCGATGACGCCGGCTACGACATCTCCCGGGCTCCGGCGACCATTGAGAAGAACGCTGAACTTCTCCCGGCTCTTCGCGAGGCGGGAGTGAAGATCGTGTACCTCAAGATGAGCTACACCGAGGATTACTCCGATGCCGGCGGTCCGCATTCGCCGAACTGGCGCAAGGAGGTAGGCCTCGCGCTCATGCAGGACCGTCCGGAAAGTTGGGGCAAGTACGTCACCCAGGGTTCCTGGGACGAGGAGATTCGCGAGGAGCTCGCCCCGTGCCCGGGCGACATCGTCGTGCGCAAACAGCGCTACAGCGGTTTCGCCGGCACCAACCTGGACATGATCCTGAAGACGTACGGCATCCGGTATTGCCTCTATACCGGCGTCGCCACCAACGTGTGCGTGGAAACGACTCTCCGGGACGGCTACTTGCTCGACTATTGGCCCATATTGGTTGCTGACGCCTGCGACAATTCTGGGCCCGAGCACAATCGGGTGGCTACCGAGTGGAACGTCGCGCACGCCTTCGGCTGGGTCACCAGCACGCACGACGTGCTGAAAGCGCTCGCCTAATAGCTCGTCTTGTAGCTCGCTTCAGAATGAAGCCTTGGCCGCCGAGTCCGCGCTGGGCGGTGTGATCCGTCGTCCTCGGTCGCGCCCGTAGCGCTGCTACGAGCACTCCTTGCGTCCTTGCCTCACCCTCGCCAATCGCAACCTACCGGCGAAGCTTCATTCTGCAACGAGCTCTCAGGCTGAGCGACGCCGTGATGAGGCGCGCAGAGGCGTGACGCCGGGCGGGTATCCGTGCTCGTCTCCTCGCTGGGCCACATCGGCGGCCTGGGCGGGGCCGCTCACCGGGAAGGCCCCGTTCTCAACCAGCCAGCGCTCCAACTGGGCTTCCGGCATGGGCCGGCCGAGGTAGTATCCCTGGGCGATGTCGCAGCCCATATCCGCGAGGCGTTTCCAGGTCTCCGCATCCTCTATGCCTTCGGCTACCACTTGCAGGTTAAGGTTGCGGCCCAGGTCGATGACGGACTGTACGATCACGGCGTCGTTGTCATCGTCCATCATGTGCATGACGAAAGAGCGGTCGATCTTTACCTCGCCTACCGGCAGCCGGCTCAGGTATGAAAGTGACGAGTACCCAGTGCCGAAGTCATCGATGGAGAGCGTCACGCCAAGCCCATGGAGACGGCCGAGTTCGGTGAGCATCCGGCTGGGATCGGCCATGATGCTGGATTCAGTGATCTCCAAGGTGAGGTAGGCGGGATCGTAGCCCGTCTCGGCATCAGAGCTCGTCGACTTTAGACTGAGACGCAAACTAACTTCTACCCACGGCGCAATTTACGGCAGCGGTGAAGGGTAGGCGTTGGCTGCTATCCTTTGAGGGAAAGAATCTAGAGAAGGCTTACCTTGACCAACGGGGGTCCGGCGCATGAGCAGTTCGACTTATTTCAGTCGGGAGGAAGCCAGGGCTATCGGCGAGAAGCTTGGCATCGACTGGAGGGGCTTCGACATTGATCAGTTCCGGCGGGGGATGGAGGTAGAGTTGGAGCACGGTCTTCGCGACTCCGAGACGAACGTCACGAACGATGACGTGTTGACCACAGGTAAGATCGCATGGGCTCACCTCAAGGAGTTTCCTGACTACTACGACCGTTTGGAGCAGATGGAGGAGGAAGCTGAAGCCTATTGGGATGCCCAGAAGGGTAACTAACGCCTTCCTCCGTGTGATTGCTAACAACTGGGGGCCTCGCATGATTGTCACCACCAAGGAGCTTTTCAAGGTCGCCTACGGCAGGTTCGCCGTAGGGGCCTTCAACATCAACAACATGGAGCAGAGTCTAGGGCTCTTCCGAGGCAATCTCGACTCCCAGGCTCCCTTCATCATCCAGATCTCGCGCGGCGCGCGCTCCTACGCCGACAAGCGCATGCTGGAAGCGATGATCAAGGCGGCTGACGAGATCTTCCCGGAAGCCATCTTCGCGGTGCACTTGGATCACGGTGATCTGGCCACGGCACTCGACTGTATCGAGAGCGGCCTCTATTCCTCGGTCATGATCGACGCTTCGCAGGAGCCCCTGGAAGGTAATATCCGCATCACCCGACAGGTGGTGGAAGCTGCCCACCCTCGGGGCATCTCGGTGGAAGCCGAACTAGGCCAGCTGGGTGGGGTGGAAGAGCACGTTGACGTGGAGGAGAAGAACGCTCACCTCACCGATCCGGCAGATGCTGAGGTGTTCGTGAAAGAGTCGGGCTGTGACAGTCTGGCCGTGGCCATCGGCACCAGCCACGGGGCCTACAAGTTCAGCGGCCACCAGGGCCTGCACATGGACGTGGCTGCCGAGATCCAGAAACGCCTGCCCGGATTTCCCCTGGTCATGCACGGCTCCTCCTCGGTGCCGCAGGAGGAGATCGCCCGCATCAACGCCGCCGGAGGCTCCATCAAAGGGGCCAAGGGCGTCGACGAGAACGAGTTCGCCAAGGCCGTGCCTTTGGGGGTGACCAAAGTCAACATCGACACCGACGGCCGCCTGGTGTGGACCCGGGTGCATCGAGAATTCTTCCGCGACCACCCTGAGAAGTTCGACCTGCGTGATCCCGGTAAGGTCTTCATAGCCGAATACGCCAAGTTCATCGCTCACAAGAACGAGAAGCTGCAGTCGGCCGGCACCTTGGGCGTGGTTCGTAAGGCGGTTGCGGGCTAGGTCGTTTGACCCCCTGGGGCCCACGGACAGGGCGATACGTGATATTTTTCCCGTCTGATGACTGGCGCGGGCTGGTGTTCATCCAACGGAAGGAGAAGGAATGGGGGCTGCGCTTGACGCGCTCACCCAAAACGGGGAGCTACTTGCTTGGCTGCGCGACGTCGTGGAACTCTGCAGACCGGAGAACGTGTACACGTGCGACGGTTCCCCAGAGGACTACGAACACATGTGCGACCTGCTGGTCAGGCAGGGGACGTTCACACCACTGAGCGAATCCGCCCGGCCCGGCAGCTATCTGGCTCGGTCGCACCCCAGCGACGTGGCCCGGGTCGAGGACCGCACCTACATATGCACCGCCGAGCAGGTGGAAGCCGGTCCCACAAATAACTGGGCCCCGGCTCGGGAGATGAAGCTCAAGATGGGCCGCCTCTTCAATCGGTGCATGGAAGGGCGGACGATGTACATCATCCCCTTCTCCATGGGTCCGGTGGGTTCCCCGTTCTCCCAGATCGGTATCGAGGTCACCGACTCGCCCTATGTGGTCGCCAACATGATGATCATGACCCGGGTGGGCACCGAAGTGCTTGCAGCGTTGGGTAAAGACGGCAAGTTCATCCCCTGCCTGCATACGGTGGGGGCGCCTCTGGCGCCGTTCCAGGGTGACGTGCCGTGGCCCTGCGAGCGCGATCCGAAGCACAAGTACATCGTGCATTTCCCCGACGATCCATCCATCTGGTCCTATGGATCCGGTTACGGGGGCAATGCCTTGTTGGGCAAGAAGTGTCTGGCTCTACGCATCGCCTCGGCGATCGCACGCAAGGAAGGGTGGCTGGCCGAGCACATGCTCATCCTGGCTCTGACTTCGCCGGAGGGCAAGAAGCACTATATCGCCGGAGCCTTTCCCAGCGCCTGTGGCAAGACCAACCTGGCCATGATGCAGCCCACCTTGCCTGGCTGGACGGTGACCACCATCGGCGACGATATCGCCTGGATGCGGATCGGTGAAGACGGCCGGCTGTACGCGATGAACCCTGAGACGGGGTTCTTCGGGGTGGCGCCGGGAACGTCGTATCAATCGAACCCCAACGCCATGGATACCTTCACGCGCAACAGCATCTTCACCAATGTGGCCCTGACCGATGACGGCGACGTTTGGTGGGAGGACATGGGAGTGGATGCTCCAGCCCACCTGATCGACTGGGAGGGCAACGATTGGACGCCTGACGCGGGCCGCAAGGCCGCGCACCCGAACTCGCGTTTTACCGCTCCGGCCGCGCAGTGCCCGGTGATGGATCCCGACTGGCAGAACCCGGCGGGCGTGCCCATCTCCGCCTTTCTCTTCGGCGGCCGGCGCGCCACCACCATACCTCTGGTGAATGAGGCCTTCGACTGGGAACATGGAGTGTTCATGGGCTCCGCCGCGGGTTCGGAGACGACCGCTGCGGCTCTCGGCCAGGCTGGGGTGCTACGCCACGACCCGTTCGCCATGCTGCCCTTTTGCGGTTACAACATGGGCGACTACTTCTCCCACTGGTTGTCGATGGCCGAGAAGACCGGCGCGGACAAACTGCCGCGCGTGTTCTTCGTCAACTGGTTCCGCAAAGCCGAGGATGGCCACTGGCTCTGGCCGGGGTACGGAGAGAACAGCCGAGTCCTCAAGTGGATATTCGACCGGGTGGAGGGCGTCGGTCAGGCTGTCAAGACCCCCATCGGCAATCTGCCCACCGCTGAAGCGCTGGACCTCTCCGGCCTCGACCTGCCCTCGGATGATCTGAACAGGCTCTTAGCGGTGGACATAGATGGCTGGAAGCGAGAAGCGGAAAACCTGGCTGCTTACTACGACGAGTTCGGGGATCGGTTGCCGGAGGTCCTGCGCAAGCAACTGGCAGCTCTACAAGAGCGGCTGGCCAAGGCCTGAGCCGGGGGGGTCGGCGCCGTGATGTGCACGATACCGCTGTATGAGGAGAAATGATGAACCCGTTGGCCGCTGAGCTCAACCAGATCATCGGGCAGCACGCACCCGCCGTGATGCGGGTCCTCTCCGACCTCGGCAAGGAGCTGTACTTTCCCAAGGGAATCCTGACACAGACGGCTGAGGCCAAGCAGAAGGCCACTCGTTACGACGCCACCATCGGGGAGGCCCGCGAACTGCGGCACGCGATGGGGCTCTCCGCCATCATGCGCCATTTCTCCGACCTGAGCCCCGACCAGGTGTTACCCTATGCGCCCTCCGCTGGTCGGGCAGATCTGCGGGCTGCGTGGCGGGAGGAGATCAAGGAGAAGAATCCGTCTCTTGGGGACACGCCGATCAGCTTGCCCGTGGTGACAAGTGGGATAACTCATGGCTTGAGTACGGTGGCCGACATGTTCGTGGGCGCTGGCGACCTGGTGCTGCTGCCCGACCAATTGTGGGGCAACTACCTTCTCATCTTTGCCGTCAAGCGCGGCGCCCGCGTAGGGCGATACCCGTTGCTCGATCTCGACAATGGGTTTGACATTGAAGGCTTTCGCAGAGTGCTGGCCGAGAATGCCGGCCTAGGCAAGGTGCTCGTGCTCTTCAACTTCCCGAACAATCCCACGGGCTATTCCGTCACGCCGGCAGAGGCCGACGCCATAAGAGACACGCTGGTGGAGGTGGCCGAGGGCGGCTGCGATGTGGTGGCGGTCTGCGACGACGCCTATTTTGGCCTCTTCTATGATGAGGAAGTCATGAAGGAGTCGCTATTCACCCGGCTGGCGGCCGCGCACCCAAACATTCTTGCAATCAAGTTGGATGGCGCCTCCAAGGAGGACTTCGCTTGGGGGCTCAGGGTCGCTTTCATCACCTACGGCATTGCCGGGGGAACCCAGGTGTACGAGGCTCTCGAGAAGAAGACCGGGGGCTGCATTCGGGGAACCATCTCCAATTCGCCAAACGTGTCTCAGGAATTGGTGCTTAGGGCCATGGCAGATCCGGACTACCGGGCCCAGAAGGCGGAGAAATTCGCCGTTCTTCAGCGGCGGGCTGCAAAAGTGAGAGAGGTACTGGCCGAGCCCCGGTTTGCGGCGGCCTGGAGGCTCTACCCTTTCAACGCCGGGTACTTCCTCTGCCTGCGGCTCAACCAACTCAACGCTGAGGCCTACCGGGTGCGACTACTCAACCAATACGGTGTGGGGGTCATCTCCACAAGCGACACGGACATCCGGGTGGCGCTCTCGTGCGTCGATGAAGCCGACATTGGCGATCTGTTCGACATCATGCTGGCTTGCGCCCTGGAGATGGCGGCGGAGTAGGAGCTCGTTTCAGAATGACGCCTTGGCCGCCGAGTCCGCGGTGAGCGGTGTGATCCGTCGTCCTCAGTCGCGCCGATCGCGACTTGTCGGCGATGCGTCATTCTGAAACGAGTTGCAAGTCGCGCGCGGGCGGACGGGGCATCCCCTCGGCTCCCTCGGCCGCGCGAAGAGGCGCCGCCGCCGACGAACGACGGCTAGGGCAGGTGCCGTTGATCTGTGGAGACCGGGCGGCCGGCTTTGGGCTGGTCGCCGGGCGGCGCGTCGTTCAGGCGCCAGCGCGAGAACAGTGGGACTCCGATGAGTGCTATTATCCCCATGGCCGCGATACCGGCCCCCGAGGCCCGAGGTCCGCTGGCTGCGCTGTTCGCCAGCGGCCAGAGCGCTACCCCTAGGCCCTGCGATACCCGTTGCACCGCTCCGAACAGGCCGAAGGCCAGCGCTTGGTAATCAGAGCGGAAGGTCTGCGCGAAAGCGCCACGGACGGTAGGCACCAGAGCGCCGGAGAAGAGTCCATGGAAGCAGGCGCAGAGCACTACCAGGCCCAGCGTCGACACGAGACTGAAGGCGAAGGCGTTGGCCGCCCAAAGGCTTAGGCCTACCAGGATGATGCGTCTCACCATGCGTCCGTCGGGCCGAAGAAAGGCAACCGTCCCCGCGCCGGCGGCCGAAGAGAGGACCACCCCCAGAAGCACTGCCCACAGTCGCATCCCCCGCAACTCGGTGACCGCTTGAATGTGCAGGGTGAGGTACAGGCTGACGCCCATGATGGCGGAGTTGAGGGCGAAGTAGCCGGCCAGGAACCAGCCCGCGCGATACTCGCGGGAGGCCTCTTCCCATAGTTCCTTCATGCGGTGGTGCAGCTTACCCTGAGGAATGTCCACGGGGTCAGACTTCTTCTGCCACAGTCTCTTTGCGAAGATGCTGGGGATCGTGCAGGCGAGAAAGACTGCCGCCGCGGGGATCAACGCGTAACCCTGGCCGTTGATTCCCGAGAACACCCGCCCCGATATGAACAGCTGGATGACGCCTATCCCCACCACGCCGCCCAGGAAACTCAGGGCCATCCCTAGCGATGACACGCTGACGACGTTCGTCCCGCCCGCCGCGCTGAGCATGGATGCGTTGTAGATCAGGCTTGAGAGTTGAAAAAAGTAGTTGGCTACCATCGCGGCGACGAGCACCCCCACCACCGCCAAGGTGCCCGTGCGCGGAAGGACGTTGAGCGCCGCCAAAAGCACGGCGGCAACGAGTGCCGCAATCATGAACCACCGGCGGCGTCTATGCTTCTCGTCGGCGTTGACGCCGATGTAGGGACCGCTCAGGCCGATGGCCCAGGACGAGGCCGCCGAGGCCAGACCGAAAGTTACGGCCGACACCCCCAGGTCGTTCACCATCCATGGCGTGAGGTAGTAGGGGATGGCGAACTCGACCGAGGTGTTGCCGAAGTCATAGGCATACCAGGCCCAGCGAGTGCGCTTGGCTGAGGCTTGGTCCGCTGTCTGCTCGTCCGTGTGCATCGCGCACCAGTGTACCTACTATGCATACGAAGTTTGTGGCGCCGCAGGCGTCCGGTCGCGAGATCGGTTGGCCAAAATCGGGCTGGTGGTCTAACCTTGTCTCTTCGGCTGCTGGAGCGCAAGAAACCGGGCGGGGCGAGGTGATATGAGGGCGATCGCATGAACGCGAGTGACAAAGCTGGTGTCGTTATCGATGCGGCTGCTCCAGCACTGTTCCGGGAGGTCCAGCGATTCCGACAGTGGTTCTTCTGGGTCCCCCTCTTGGTAGTCACAGGAGTTATTTGGTGGCAGTTCGGGGAGCAGGTGATCTTGGGCCATCCCCGGGGGACTCGACCGATACCCGATTCGGTAGCTTGGGTTCTGGCCATCGTGTTCGGACTCGGCTTTCCCGCCTTCGCGGCGGTAGTGCGGTTGGTGACCGAAGTCAGGCCGGGCTTAGTGATGGTGAGGCTGGTCCCCTTCCGCTTCAGGCGCATCTCTACGCGAGAGGTCGATTCCGCCCAGTCGCGTGAGTACTCGGCCATGCGCGAGTTCGGCGGCTGGGGCATACGTATCTCCAAGAATGGCAGAGCATACAACGCCTATGGCAAGACCGGGGTCCAGTTCGTGCTCGCCGACGGGAGCCGGATCCTGATAGGCACGCAGCGGCCGGAGGAGCTGCTCGCCGCGCTTCGCGTCGCGGGCGCCGACATCGAGTAAGGCGGTCGACGCTTGAGGCAGCGGGAGTCATGAGGATCGTGGTGGCGTTGGGGGGCAACGCTCTGCTCAAACGGGGGGAGCCACTCACCGAACAGAACCAGCGCGAGAACGTGAAGGTGGCGGCCCGGGCGCTGGCCCCGCTGGCGCGCGACTATAGCCTTATCATCACCCACGGCAACGGGCCGCAAATAGGATTGCTGGCCCTCGAGGCGGCTGCGTTCACCGGAGTCGAACCGTACACACTGGATGTTCTTAGCGCCGAATCCGAAGGGATGATCGGTTACATGATCGAACAGGAACTGGGCAACATACTGCCCGCCGACGTGCCGTTCGCGACCATCCTCACGCAGGTGGAGGTCGATCCCAAAGATCCCGCCTTCCACAATCCAACGAAACCCATCGGCCCTCAGTACACCCAGGAAGAAGCCGAGCGCCTCGCTCGGGAGCATGGTTGGACCGTAGGGCCGGACAACAGCAAGTACAGGCGGCTGGTGCCGTCCCCGCGGCCGAAGCGGATCTTCGAGATACGAGTGGTGGAATGGTTGGTGGAGCGCGGAGTGGTGGTGATCTGCACCGGGGGAGGCGGCATCCCCACGATGCTCACCCCCGACGGGGTGTTGGTGGGGGTGGAGGCCGTTATCGACAAGGATCACGCCGGCGCACTTCTGGCGACGTCGCTCGGGGCGGAGGTCTTTCTCATGCTCACCGATGCGGAGGCCGTCTGGGAGAACTGGGGAACGCCGGAGGCGCGAGCCATCAGGCGGGCCACACCGGAGGCTCTGGAGAAGCTCCGATTTGCCGCCGGGTCGATGGGGCCCAAAGTGGAGGCGGCTTGTGACTATGCTCGGGCAACAGGCGGACGCTCGGGTATCGGCTCGCTCGGGGATGCAGTGGCCATCATCGAGGGGCGGGCGGGGACGTTGGTGTCGGCTGGTTTCGAGGGCATCGAATACTGGCCCTCACTATTCGATCAGGTAGACGGAGGTAGGCGATGAGGATCGCGTTGATCGGGCAAGCGGCCTTTGGGCAAAAGGTCCTCGAAGGGCTGCTGGCTGGCGGAGAGGGGGTGGCGGTGGCGTACATGCCGCCGGACCCCTCGGCAGACAAAGGCAACAGCTTCAAGGAGTTGGCGGAAATGAACGGTGTTGCCGTCCGCCAGCCGGCCCGGATGCGCGACCCCGACGTGTTCGATGAATACAGGACGTTCGCGCCCGACCTCAACGTCATGGCCTTCGTGACGGACATCGTCCCGCGGACGATCTTGGACTACCCGAAGCTGGGGACCATCCAGTATCATCCCTCCTTGCTGCCCCGGCATCGAGGCGGCAGCGCCATCAACTGGGCGGTGATCAACGGCGAGACGAAGACCGGCCTGTCCATCTTCTGGCCGGATGAAGGTCTGGATACGGGACCGCTCCTCCTGCAGAAGGAAGTCACTATCGAGCCTGACGACACTCTGGGAACGGTGTACTTCGACAAGCTGTTCCCCCTGGGCGTCGAGGCGCTCATAGAGTCGGTCCGTCTCGTGAAAGCGGGCAGGGCTCCGAAGATCCCTCAGGACCTGGGCCAAGGCGAGTACGAGCCGTTGTGCAAGCGCATGACCATCGACTGGATGTACCCGGTCACCATTGTCTACAACGTTATTCGAGGCTGTAACCCGTCACCTGGGGCGGTCACCTCGTACAAGGGCCGGCAGATCAAGATACTCGACTGCGAGAAGAGGAACGTCAGCGGTCTGGAGGCGCCTGGGACTGTCACGGATATCGCGGAGGGCGGTTTCCTGGTGGCCGCCAACGGTGGGAGCATCTTCGTCAAGCGGCTCCAGCCCGATGGCTCGGCTAAGGTGAAGGCCGCGGATTTCGCGGCGTCGGCCGGAGTCCGAGTGGGGGACAAGCTGGGCTAAGCAGTCGGGCGGATCGGGTGTGGTCAACGACTATTTCATAGCGGCGCTGAGCGGTCTGATCTTCGTGGAGGCGATCGGCTTGGTGGCCGAGCTCCTGAATCTTCGGGCGCTGAACCTCGAGCTCCCTGAAGAGTTCGTCGAAGTTTACGACCCGGCGACCTATCGCCGATCCCAAACGTACACGCGGGTGAGGACGCGCTTCGGCGTTGTATCCTCCCTGTTCGACCTAGCAGTTCTGCTCACGTTCTGGCTGGCCGGCGGGTTCGGCTGGCTCGACGGCCTGGTGCGGGGCTGGGGGCTGAGCCCCATCTGGACCGGACTGCCATTTCTGCTGATACTTGCCGTCGGCCGCGCGATCCTCAGTCTTCCCTTCAGCATTTGGGGCGTATTCGTCATCGAGGAGAGGTTCGGCTTCAATCGCACCTCACCGCGGACGTTCATTCTGGATCTGGTCAAGGGACTGGGCATCTCGGTCGTCCTGGGCGTTCCGCTTGTGATCGGATTCCTGGCCCTGTTCCAATACGGCGGCGCGCTTGCATGGATCTACGCCTGGGGGGCCGCGGTCGCTTTCTCCGTCGTATTGCAGGTCCTGGCGCCGACCCTGATCATGCCGCTCTTCAACAAGTTCACGCCGCTCCAAGATGGCGAACTCAAAGAAGCTATCCTGGCGTACGCCCAGCGCGTCGGCTTCCCCCTAAGGGGCGTATTCTCGATCGACGCGTCCCGCCGTTCGACAAAGGGAAACGCCTTCTTCACGGGTTTCGGGAAGAGCAAAAGGATCGCGCTCCTCGACACGCTGATCCGGCGGCACCCCGCCGAGGAGTTGGTCGCGATCCTGGCGCACGAGATCGGCCACTACAAGAAACACCACGTGCTCATCGGTACGGTGATGTCGGCTTTGGAAACGGGGCTGTTCCTCGGCTTGTTTGCTCTTCTCCTGCACCGGAGCGGTCTGTTTGCCGCTTTTGGCGTGGCACTGCCATCTGTGTACGCAGGCGTGGTCTTCGTGACCATTCTTCTTCGGCTGCTGCAGTTCGTGCTGTCGGTGGGCTCCGCGGCGCTCTCGCGGCGCCACGAGCGTCAGGCCGACGGTTTCGCCAGACTCACAACCGGCCGTGGCGATCTGCTGGCCGGCGGGCTGAAACGGTTGTCGAAGGACAACCTGGTCAATCTCACCCCGCATCCTTTCAACGTCTTCCTCGAATATTCGCACCCTCCGGTGCTCGAGAGGGTGCGCTGTCTGGAGTCGAGCACTCCGGGATGAGGGGGAGGCTCTAACGGGGCGGCGGTCCAGCCGACTATCCGGCGACTTCCCCGCCGACCGTCCGGCCCACCGTCCGGCTTATGCCTTTTCTACCCGCACCGCGCTCACTTTGAATTCCGCCGTAGCCGAGATAGGGTCGACAGCGGAATTGGTCAACTCATTGACCGCGGTCTCCCAGTAGTGGAACGTCATGAACATGACTCCGGGCGGCACCCTATCGGTGACCGTCACTCTCGAGACCACCGAGCCACGACGCGAAGTCACCCTCACCTCACCCCCCTCGGACACGCCGATAGCGCTTGCGTCCACGGGGTTGATCTCCGCGCGCTCGTAGGGCGCCAGGTAATCGAGGGTCCCCGATTGCCTGGTGGAGATGTTGTACTGGTAAAGCATGCGCCCCGTAGTCAAGAGGATGGGGTATTCCTCGCTGGTGAGCTCGGCGGGCTCCTCGTACTCGATGCCCAGTAGCCGCCCCCGTCCGCGCGGGAACGAATCCGCGTGCAGGAACGACGTGCCTGGATGGTCGAGGTCGGGGCACGGCCACTGCAGCCCGCAGGCATCGACCCGCTCATAGGTCATGCCCGCATAGGCCGGGGTCAGCCTCCTCATCTCCTCGAAGACCTCCTCCGGGGAGCCGTAGTCCATTTCGTAACCCATTCGATTGGAAAGGTCGCAGATAATCTCCCAGTCGGCGCGGGCCTGGCCGG
>Ga0214473_10002522_pt1 | contig 22489 bp, 21 predicted proteins | sample RVTome_7_FD_203509 | JGI IMG/M metagenome (GOLD analysis project Ga0214473, IMG submission 203509) | Soil microbial communities from uranium-contaminated site in the Upper Colorado River Basin, Wyoming, United States - RVT98D197 | ecosystem: Environmental > Terrestrial > Soil > Contaminated >... | reverse complement strand
TTCTGGGCGGGGGCGTCGGGGGGCTCGTCGCCTCCAATGAACTCCGCAAAAGGTTGGGGAGGGAACACCGGATCGTCCTCGTGGACCGGGAAACGCACCACGTCTTCGCTCCCTCCTTCACGTGGCTCATGCTGGGTTGGCGGGATCTTCCCCGGATCTCCCGGGAGCTGGGCTTGTTGACGAAAAAAGGGATCGAATACGTGAACGCGGAAGCGCTGAAGATCGATCCGGCGAACCGGCTCGTGAAAACCGGCGCCGGGGATTTCGCCTACGACTACCTGATCGTCGCCCTTGGCGCCGAGTTGAACCCCCATGCCGTTCCGGGGCTGTCCGAGGCCGCACACACTCCCTACTCCCTGGAAGGGAGCGTCGCGCTCCGGGACGCTCTGAAAGGTTTCGACGGCGGGAAGGTGGCCGTGGTGATCTCCGCGCTTCCCTTCAAATGTCCGGCCGCCCCCTATGAGACGGCCCTCTTGCTGGAGTACGCCTTCAGGCAAAGGGGAATCCGGGACAACATGGGCCTGCGGGTTTTCACCCCGGAGACGCTGCCGATGCCCGTTGCCGGCCCCGCGGTGGGAGCTGCCATAAAGCATTTTCTGGATGAGCGGGGCATCGGCTTCCACCCGCAGCACAAGCTTTCCTCGGTGGACCCGTGGAAAAAGGAGATCGCCTTCGATAACGGCCAAAAGGCCGGTTTCGACCTCCTTGTCGCCGTGCCGCCTCACCGAAGTCCCGAAGTCGTCCGGAAGTCCGCATTGGCGAACGAGGCGGGTTGGATCTCCGTGGACAGGAGAACGCTGAAGACGGGATTCGATAACGTCTACGCGCTTGGCGACGTCGCGTCCATTTCGCTCCCCGGGAGGTACCGTCCCGACACGCCTCTTCCGCTTCCAAAGGCGGGAGTGTTCGCCCACTTCCAGGCATCGGCGGTGGCCCACAATATTGCTTCCGAGATCAAGGGCGGAACCGCCGGCAAAGTCTTCAGCGGAAGGGGGTACTGCTTCCTGGAGACCGGTTACGGGATGGCTGGCTACGGAAGCGGGAATTTCTACGGGGAACCGCAGCCGGCGGTTACGTTCGGCCGACCCAATCGGCTCTGGCGCTTCGCCAAGGTCCTGTTCGAGAAGTGGTGGTTACGTCACTGGTTCTAAGGGGATGAAGGTGCTCGATAGACTCGTCCGATTTCGGCAGAGGCTCGTTGAGTTTTCGGCGACCCACCCGCGGTTCGTCGTGGGCCTGACGCTCCTCCTGACGGTCGCCTTCGGCCTCCAGTTTCCGAAGATCAGGATCGACACGGACCCCAAGAACATGCTCCCCGAGACCTCCCAGGTCCGGCGGTACAACGACCAGGTCGAGGGGTGGTTCGGCCTGCACCCCGACGTGATCGTCGTGGGGATACGCAATGAAGGAGGGCTCTTCAACCCCGAAAGCCTCCGGCGTATCGAGCGGATCACGGATGAGATCCTCAAACTTCCCGGCGTCGTCGCGCGGGACGTGATCAGCCTCCCCACGGTGGACGACGTGACCGTGGATGGGGATACCCTCCGGGCCCAGCCGCTCCTCGACCGCGTCCCCGAAAGGGAGGAGGCCCTTGCCGCGCTGAAGAAGCGGATGACCGGCAACCCCCTTGTGGTCAACCGGCTTGTTTCCGCCGACGGAAAGGTGTCGGCGATCTACGTTCCCATCGAAAAGGGGGCGAACGGGAAGGTCGTCGCGGACCGTATCAAGGAAATCGTCGCCGCGGAGAAGGGGCCGGAGCGGTTCTTCGTCGCCGGCGATCCCGTCGCCCGCGACACCTTCGGCATCGAGATGTTCCGCCAGATGGCCTGGTTCTCCCCCCTGGCGGGGATGGTGATGATGGTTGCGCTCTACTTCATGTTCCGCAGCGCGACCCTGGTGATCGCGAACATGGGCGTGGCGATGATCTCCATCATATGGGCGATGGGGTTCTTCATCGGTCTCGGAGTGCCGATCCATATCATGGCCTCGATGGCCCCCGTTTTCCTGATGGCCATCAGCACCGACACCGTGCACATCTTCAACGAGTTCTATTTCCGGTACAAGGACGTCCGCGGCAAGCGGGAGGCGATCCTCCAGACAATGGAGGCCACCGGCTCCCCGATCGCATATTCGGACCTCACCACGGCGGTGGGCTTCGCTTCGCTTGCCGTGGGCCCCATCGTCCCGGTGAAGATCTTCGGCCTCCTGGTGGCCTTCGGGACCCTCGTCATCCTCCTGATGAGCTTCACGCTGGTTCCCGCGTTGATGGCCCTGATGAAGGAGGAGCGCATCGAGCGTGTAAACCTCGGGAAGGATCCGGGCGGGGTCGTCTCCCGGTGGCTTTACGGCGTGGGCCGCTTCGCGACGGGCCACAAGACGGCCGTGGTCCTCGCCGGCGCGCTGCTCATCGCCGTCTCGGCTGTGGGGATCGCACGGATCCGGGTCAACAACAACATGATCCACTGGTTCAAGGCCGGGAGCGAAGTGCGGAAGGCCGACCGGATATTGAACGAAAGCATGGGAGGGACGGCCACCTTGTACCTGGTGGCCGACGCGAAGGAAGAGGGGGGGATCGCCGACCCTCGGGTCCTGCGGTCGCTTGAGGGACTCCAGAAAGAGATCGAGAAACGGTACCCCGTGGGCAAAACCGTTTCCGTCGCCGACTACGTGAAGCGCGTCAACCGGGTCCTCCACGACGACGACCCTGCCCACGAAACCGTTCCCGATTCCCGGGAGACGATCGCCCAATACCTTCTCCTGTTCAACATGGCGGCCAAGCCGAGGGACCTGAACAACGTCATCGACTACCCGTACCGGAAGGCCAACGTGGTCGTCCAGCTCAAATCATGGGACGCCGTGGACACGAAGGCCCTCCTCGGGAAGATCCGCGGCGATCTCCGGGCGAATCCCATCCCGGGGGTCGAGGTCAGGCCTGCCGGGATCGCCTACTTCAACATGGTGTGGAACGACGAGGTCCTGTGGGGAATGCTCTCAGGTTTCATCGCTTCCTGCGTTCTGGTTCTGTTCCTCCTGGTCCTGGCCTACCGCTCCTTCTGGTGGGGAATTATCAGCTCGATACCCCTGTTTTTCACCATCATCCTCATCTACGGGGTGGTGGGATTCGTGGGGAAGGACCTCGACATGCCCATCTCCGTCCTTTCCACCCTCTCCCTGGGGCTGGCCGTCGACTTCGCCATCCATTTCGCGAGCCGCTTTCGGCAGAGGTACGGGGAGACGAAGGACGTGCAGGAAGCCCTCCTGTGGACCGTGGCCCGTCCGGGAAAGGGGATTCTCCGGAACGCGGTGCTTTTCGCCTCGGGCTTCACGGCGATGATCTTCGCCTCCCTCACACCGTACATCACCGTGGGGATCTTCATGATGGCCATCATGCTGCTTTCGGCGGTGGCCACGATCCTTTTGCTCCCAGCGCTTGTCGTCCTTTTCCCCCGGCGGCTGACGAAATAGGAGGTCTGCGATGACGAAAAGTCGTTCTTTTCGGTTTGCGTTCGGCTGCTCACTGTTCATCCTTGCGGGCGGCCTTGTCTCGTCTGTCGCCGCCGCAACAGCCGCGGGGGCGGAGGAAATCATGCGCCGCTCTTCCCTGGTACAGTTCTACTCAGGCAACGACATGAAGTCGAAGGTGCGGATGAGGCTTCTCAGCAAGGATGGGGGAGAGAGGGTCCGGGAGCTCATCATGGCGAGGAGGAACGTGAAGGCGGGGGGAGATCAGAAGTATTTCATCCGGTTCCTTCAGCCAGCCGACGTGAGGGACATGACCTTCCTCGTCTGGAAATATCCGCAAAGGGACTCGGACCGTTGGCTCTACATCCCGGCCATCAAGCTGGTCAAGAGAATCGCCGCCAACGACAAGCGGTCCAGCTTCGTCGGCTCCGACTTCAGCTACGAGGACGTCTCGGGCAGGGCGGTGGAGGAGGACAACCATGCGCTCCTCCGGGAGGAGAAATTCGAGGGGAAGGATGCCGTTGTCGTGAAGAGCATCCCGAAGGACGAGAAAAGCGCCGATTTCGGCTACAAGATCTCCTGGGTCGACAAGGGGAGCTTCGTCCTCTGGAAGGAGGAGTACTACGACAAGCACGGAAGCCTGTCCAGGGTCTTCACGGCCGACGAGGTCAAACCCATCCAGGGGTTCCCCACCACGGTCAGGCGCATGATGAAAAACGTGCAGACCGGGCACCGGACAGAAGTGACCTACGAGGAGGTGAAGTACAACCAGGCTCTTGCCGACAGCCTTTTCTCGGAGCGGTCCCTGAAGAACCCCCCGAAGGTGTTTACAAAGTGAGATGTATTATCGCGTCCGCCCTTCTGGCGGCGATTACGATCTGTCCCTGCGCCCAAGCCCTTGCCCTTTCGGCCCACGGATTCATGGAAGGGGCTGCCGGGGCAAGGCTTACGGACAACCCTTCCCGGCCCAAGGATGCCACTTTGGGGGAAGGACGGCTTCAGGTGGAACTGTCTCAAGAGGGTCCGGCCGACAGCCGGCTTTTTTTCAAGGCCGATCTGATCGGGGACGCCGTGGAGGAACGGGGAGATGCCGACCTCCGGGAGCTCTATCTTGACCTTTCTCCCGTGCAGGTACTCGACATCCGCGTCGGGCGGCAGATTCTCACCTGGGGGACGGGCGACCTGATTTTCATCAACGATCTTTTTCCCAAGGACTTCGTCTCCTTCTTCATCGGGAGGAGCCTGGAGTACCTGAAACTCGGGAACGACGCGGTGAAATTCAGCCTGTACCCCGGCCCCTTCTCCCTGGATCTCGTCGCCGTCCCTCATTTCACGCCGAGCGAGATTCCCAAGGGGGAGCGGCTTTCCTTCTTCAACCCCTTCGCCAACCGGATTGCAGCTCCCGGCGAGAGCCTGGTCATGAGGAAGCCCGCCGCAACCCCGGAGAATACCGAACTCGCCTTAAGGCTTTATCGAACCTTCGGAAGTTACGAGGGCGCCCTCTATGGGTTTCGCGGCTTCTTCAAGGAGCCCGTGGGAATCGACCCCGTGGAAAGGGCGCTCTTCTTCCCGGAACTTTCCGTCTACGGTGCCAGCGTGCGGGGTCCTTGTCTCAGGGGCGTCGCCAGTTTCGAATTCGGCTATTACGATTCCCGGGAGGACAGGCCGGGAACGAATCCCTTGATCGAGAATTCTTCCCTGAGGTACCTGCTGGGCTACGAGCGGGAGCTGCGGACCGACTTTACCGTCCGCGTCCAGTATTATCTGGAGCAGATGCTGGATTACGGGGCCTACAAGGCTTCCCTCTCTTCCGGAGCGCCGGAGAAGAAGGAATATCGTCACCTTCTTTTCCTGCGCCTGACCCGGCTCCTCCGATACCAGACGGTGGAGCTGTCCTTCATCGGCTTCTACGGCCCTTCGGACCGGGACGGCATGGTCAGCCCCCAAGTTTCTTACAAGATCACCGATCGGCTGTCCGTCGCGTCGGGGGCCAATGTTTTTTTCGGGAAAAAGGACTTCACCCAGTTCGGCCAGCTCGACAAGGACGACAACCTGTATCTTCGCCTGCGCACCGGCTTTTAAGGAGGACGAACCCATGAGCAGCCGTATCTACCTCGATTTCAACGCCAGCACTCCGATCGCTCCGGAAGCCGTGGAGGCGATGCGGCCGTTCCTGGCGGACCATTACGGGAATCCGTCGAGCATCCATTGGGCGGGGGCCCCCGCGAAGGACGCGGTGGAAAAGGCGCGCGGGCAGGTGGCCGGACTCCTGGGCTGCGATCCGACCGAGGTCGTCTTCACCAGCGGCGGGAGCGAGTCGAACAACCATGCGATCAAGGGAATTTTCTTCGCCAACAGGGACCGCGGAGACCACATCGTCACGACCGCGGTAGAGCATCCCGCCACGATCAACCCGTGCCGCTTCCTCGAAAGACTGGGGGCCAGGGTCACGGTTCTGCCGGTCGACAGGACGGGCCTGGCGGATCCGGACGATGTCCGAAGGGCCGTCACGAAAAAAACCGTCCTCATAACGGTGATGCACGCCAACAACGAAGTTGGTACCATCGAACCCATCTCCGATATCGCGGCCGTCGCCCGGGAGGCGGGGGTTCCTTTCCACACGGATGCCGCGCAGACCGTTGGAAAGATTTCCGCGGACGTAGAGGAGTTGGGGGTGGATCTCCTTTCCGTCGCCGGGCACAAGGTGTATGCGCCCAAGGGGATCGGCGCGCTCTACATGCGGGAAGGCGCGATGGTCGAGCCGTTCGTCCACGGCGCGGGACACGAAGGCGGCCGGAGGGCGGGGACCGAGAACGTCCTTCTATCCGTGGCGCTGGGCGCGGCCTGCGAGGCGGCCCGAAAGTGGATCGGGTTGCCGCAGGTCCCGGCGTTGCGCGACCGGTTCTTCGAGGGGCTTAAGGAAATCTTCGGAGAAAAGGTGACCCTCAACGGCCATCCGACGAAGCGGCTTCCCAACACGCTGAACGTGAACTTCGTCGGACGTGTCGGAGCGGAGGTCCTCGCGAAACTGCCCGGCGTGGCGGCGTCGACAGGGTCGGCATGCCACGCAGGTTCGGTGACGCTGTCTCCGGTCCTGAAGGCGATGGGCGTCCCCCCGGAAGAAGGGATGGGCGCCGTGCGTTTCAGCCTGGGCCGCGCGACCGCATGGGAGGAGCTGGTGGAGGTCCTCGGCCTCCTGAAGAGCGCGGTCCGTTGACGGGCAGGGGAGCGGTCTTGAATATACGCCGGAAGAATAACGGAAAAGGGGGGATTCATGAAGAAGGACCATGATCTGTCCACAAGGTGCGTCCATGCGGGGGAGGCGAGGGACGCGGAAGGATCTCCGCACACGCCGATCTACAACACGACCACCTTCGGGTTCCGGTCCACCGCCGACCTGCTCGACGTGGTGGAGGGGAGGCGCGAGGGGAACCTCTACACCAGGTACGGCATGAACCCGACGATAAAGAGCGTGGAGGCCAAGCTCGCAAGCCTGGAAAACGCGGAATCGGCTCTCGTATTCGCCTCGGGAATGGCGGCGGAAGCCGCGCTCTTTTTCGCCCACGGCAGGAAGGGGATCGTCTGCCTGGGCAACGCCTACGGCGGTACGCTTTCGCTGCTGGCCGACCAGCTGCCCCTCGTGGGGATACCGACGTACCTCCTTTTCGGGGAGGAGACGGGGAAGCTGGAAGAGATTCTGAAAAAGAGGCCTGGGCTCGTATTCTTCGAAACCCCCACCAACCCGACGATGGAGATCTTCGACATTAGGGATATCTGTCGTCTCTCCCATTCGTACGGCGCCCTCGTAGCCATCGACAACACCTTCGCATCGCCGGTGAACCAACAGGTGCTCTCCCTGGGCGCCGACATCGCCGTCCACAGCGCCACCAAGTACCTGGGAGGCCACAGCGACCTGACGGGCGGGGCGCTCATGGGATCGAAAGAGCTGATCGAACCTGTGGTGCCATGGCGGAAAAACCTGGGACAGATGATGGCTCCGGAAATCGCCGCCCTTCTGTCCAGGAGCCTGCGGACGCTCCCCATCCGCGTGGAGAGGCAGAACAGGACGGCGCAGGCCGTCGCCGAGGCGATGAGCGAGCATCCGAAGATCGCAAGGGTCCTTTACCCCGGACTGCCCGATTTTCCGCAGCACGAACTCGCGAAATCCCAGATGTCCGGGTTCGGGGGGATGCTGACGCTGGAGATCGCAGGATCGGGCGAAGATGCGACGAAGGTCATCGACGCGCTCGAGCTTTTCATCATCGCACCGAGCCTCGGCGGTCCGGAAAGCCTTGCTACTCAACCGATGACTACCACCCACCACGGGCTCACCCCGGAAGAGCGGCGGAAGAGGGGTATCACCGACTCCATGATTCGATTTTCCATCGGGATGGAAGCGGCAAAGGACCTTATCGAAGATCTGCGAAACGCCTTGGAATGCAAACGATCTTTTTAATGCTTCGAGGGGAGCCGGAGAAAGACCTCACCCGGCTGCGCGCGGCAGGGTGATTTTGATCTCCTTGATCCTGCGTAGCCCCTCGTCGTTCGTCACAAATGCATCCGCCCGCTGGTGAATGGCGGTGGCGACCTGTATGGCGTCAGGGGTGCGAAGCCCGTATCTGGCGCGCAAGTCGGAGGAGATGTCGGCCACGGGTGCATCGAATGGAACGAAGTGGAGATTCGGAAACGATCCCAGGAGATTGCGGTAGAGGGATACGAGTTCCGAATTTCCCGCTTTGCGCGCGCCTGTGAGGATCTCATGGAGCGTCAGGACGGAGGTGATCCCCCTAACCCGGCCGGATTCGATCCTGTCGAAAAGTCCTTCGGTAAACGCCGCGTAGGCCGGGTTTTCCTCGAAGTGATAGATGAAGATATTCGTGTCCAGCGCGAGAACCTTTTGGCGCTCCGCCGTAATCCGAACGGAGGTTTTCGGTCTCATTCCCAGGAGTCACGCTCGCCGCGAAGGAAACGATCCGCGCCGCCGAGAGAGCGCCAGGTGTTCTTCCCCAGGCCTTTTAACGCCCGTGCGTGACTTTCCGGCGACGGGCGCAGCACCGCTTTCCCTTCCTCGATGGAAAAATGGACGATGTCACCGGCCTTCAAGTGAAGCGCCCGCCGAATTCCTTTCGGCACGGTCACCTGGCATTTACATGTAAGACGACTGCTCAATGCCATAGCATCCTCCCGTTCCATCGGTATTACATTAAAGCATAATAGTAATACAAACGTCAAGCGGCTCCCAGGGAAAAACAGTTTATAGGGGTTAGGCCGGAATTACCAAGCGGACGGCACCGCGGTGCGATTTCGTGCGGGCCCCTTTGCCTCGGCGCCAAATGATGGGACAGTCCGGGAAGGGGATAAGCTATGTATCACATAGAGTATATATAATAATTCTTGACACCCCGATCCTCCCCGCTATAATTCTATATAATCTATTCTTTGCATAGGATTATATTGGATACACATAAACGTACGTTTTTCAAAACGATTAGCTGGCGGATTGTTGCGACGTTCACTACCGCCGGGGTTACTTTCCTCCTTACTGGACGGCTGGATTTCGCGATCTCGGTGGGATTGGCCGACTCGCTGGTGAAGTTCCTCATCTATTACTTCCACGAGCGGCTTTGGTCCCGGAGCCGGTTCGGGCAGGTCCGGAAGCCGGAATACGAAATCTGACGAGAGGGAAGCATGGAACATGGAAAAGGAAAAAGTGAGGAGCCGGTGACGATCCCGGCCGAGCCGCTCGACGGCCTGCGGGAGCGTTTCAGGGGGGCGCCTCCGGAAGAGGTGCTCCGATGGGCTCTCTCCGAATTCCATCCGCGCATCGCGCTTGCTTCCAGCTTCAGCCGCGAGGACATCGCGCTGGTCGCCATGATGGCGGCGATCCGCCACGACGTACGGGTGTTCGCGCTGGACACCGGGCGACTGCACGAGGAGACGTACCAGGTCGCGGAGGAGGTGCGGGAAAGACTGGGAGTCCGCATCGAATGGCACTTCCCGGACCGGGCGGCCGTCGAGACGCTCGAAATGGGCAAAGGGCTCTATTCCTTCCGGGAGAGCCTGGAAAACCGCCACGAGTGCTGCCGGATCCGGAAGGTGGAGCCGCTGAGCCGCGCCTTGTCCGGGCTGCGCGCCTGGGTGACGGGCCAGCGGCGGGAGCAAGGACTTACGCGTGCAGACCTCCAGGTAATCGAAATCGACGAGGCCCACGGCGGAATCCTGAAGTTGAATCCTCTCGCGGACTGGACGGGAGAGCAGGTGGAAGCGTTCCACCGGGAACACGGATTGCCCTGCAACCGTCTCCACTACGAGGGTTACCCGTCGATAGGCTGCGCCCCCTGCACGCGGGCGGTAGCGCCGGGCGAAGACCCGAGATCGGGGCGGTGGTGGTGGGAGAGGCCCGAGCACAAGGAGTGCGGCCTGCACGCCCGGAATGCGGCGGGGCCCGGAGCCGGAAACGGAAAAGGAGAAACGTGACCATGGACCATCTCGACGCGCTGGAAAACCAAAGCATCTACATCTTCCGGGAGGCGTACCGGAAGTTCAAGGACCTGGCGATGCTCTGGTCTATCGGGAAGGACTCGACGACCCTTTTATGGCTTGCGCGCAAGGCGTTCTTCGGCCGGGTGCCCTTCCCCCTCGTCCACATCGACACGAATTACAAATATCCCCAGATGATCGAGTACCGCGACCGGATGGCGGTCGAGTGGGGGGTTGAGCTGATCATCGGACAGAACAAGGAGGCGCTGTGCGAGGGTATGCACCCCTCCAGGGGGCGGTTCGTCTGCTGCAACGCGCTCAAGACCCAGGGGCTGCAGCAGATCCTAGACCGCCACGGGTTCAAGGGGATCTTCCTGGGGATCCGGCGCGACGAGGAAGGGTCGCGCGCCAAGGAGCGTGTCTTCTCCCCCCGCGACAGGAATTTCGAGTGGAACTACAAGGACCAGCCGCCGGAGCTGTGGGACCAGTTCAACACGTCCTTCGGCCCCGAGACCCATGTCCGCATCCACCCGCTGCTATCGTGGACGGAGTTGGACATCTGGGAATACACCCGCAGGGAGCGGGTTCCCTTGTGCCCGCTCTACCTTGCGAAGGACGGCAAGCGGTTCCGGTCCCTCGGGTGCGTGCCCTGCACCGCTCCGATCGACTCGAACGCCGCCACCGTGGACGAAATCATCGAGGAACTGAAAGCGACGAAGACCCCCGAGCGGTCCGGGCGCGCCCAGGACCAGGAGCAGGCCTACGCGATGCAGAAGCTGCGCTCCCTCGGCTACATGTAAAGGAGCGGAGATGACACTTAACGATACGCTACGCATCGTCATCGTGGGCCATGTGGACCACGGCAAGTCCACCCTGATCGGGCGGCTGTTTTACGACACCGGTTCCCTTCCCGTCGAGCGATACCGGGAGATCGAGCGGACCTGCCGGGAGCAGGGGAGGGAGTTCGAATTCGCCTACCTGATGGACGCACTCCAGGAAGAGCGGGAGCAGAACATCACCATCGATACGGCGCAGAGCTTCTTCCGGACGGCGAAGCGCCCCTACATCATCATCGACGCTCCCGGGCACAAGGAATTCCTGAAGAACATGGTGACCGGGGCGGCGGCGGCCGACGCGGCGATCCTGCTGGTGGACGGGGCCGAAGGGGTCCGGGAACAGACCCGGCGCCATGCCTATATCCTGTCGCTGCTGGGACTGCGCCAAGTGGCGGTGGCGATCAACAAGCTCGACCTTGCCGGATACCGGCGCGACCGGTTTCACGCAGTGGAAGAGGAGATACGACGGTTCCTGCACTCGGTAGGGATCGTCCCCTCTTACGTCGTCCCCATCTCGGCAAAGGAAGGGGACAACATCGCCTCCGCTTCAACGAGGATGTCCTGGTACCAGGGACCGACGCTTCTCTCCGCCCTCGATTCCTTTTCTCCAGCGCGGGAAGCATCCGGGCTGCCGTTGCGCTTTCCCGTCCAGGACGTATATGTATGGGACCGGAAACGGACCTACGCCGGCCGGGTGGAGTCGGGTACGATCCGCCCGGGGGACCGGGTCGTCTTTTCCCCTTCCGGAAAGTCGTCCCGGGTCCGGTCGGTGGAGAAGTGGAACCTTCCGTCGCTGCCCCTGGCCTCGGCCGGGGAGTGCATCGGGATCACGTTCGCCGACGAGCTGTTCGTCGAGCGGGGCGAAGTGATGGGAAGCGCGGACGACGACCCTCCCCGCAGCGGAAAGGAACTCTCCGCGAGCCTGTTCTGGCTCGGAAGCGAACCGCTTCGGCTCAACCGCCGGTATCTCCTGAAGCTTGCGACATCGGAGGCGGAGGTCATCCTCTCTTCGATCACGGAACGGCTCAACTCTTCCACGCTGGAGGTGATCGAGCGGCATGCCGAGAGGGTGGAAAATCTGGAAGTGGCCAATGTCACCTTCACGTTGTCGCGCCCCCTTGCGGCGGACACCTTCGAGGAAAACCCGCGGCTGGGGCGGTTCGTGATAGCGGTGGAGGGATTCGTCGCCGGGGGAGGGATCGTCCGGGAGGTGCGCGCGGACGGCATCGGGTCAAGGGCGCGGGTGATCCGGCTTCATTCGCGGATGACGACCGAGCCCGATGGAAACCTCGTCGACCTCTCGCAGGAGGCCGGTCCGGTCGAATTCGACCTCTCTCCCGGGTTCATCGACCGCTTGGGGAAGGGGGAGCGCCTGGCGATCCGGCTGCGGACCGCCGACCAGCTGGAGCAGATCGCCCGCCTTGCGTACGGGCATGATCTCGCCTTCGAATTCCGGCGCGACGGGGAAGGTCCGAAGGTGGTTCTCTTCCGGCTCGCGGCCCCAAGCGCTCCCGTCCTCGATGACGCCGGACCGGTCATTTAGGCCAAGATCCTTCCGACAGTTCGCAACGAAGATCCCGGTTGTCCCGCCGTCCTTATTGGATCCTTTTTCAGGGCCTTCGTGTAAAATGGCGAAAACATTTTCAGCGGAAAGGGGGTGATCTCCTTGGCGGATTCGATGCGTCCGTTCCGTCCCTCCCGATGAGGCGGCGGGAGCCCCGCCGGTCGGCGGGGGGGTAAAGGCGTTTCGCATCGCAATTCACTTTTCCTTAAAGGAGGTCACTTCCGATGTCCGATGGAACCCCCGTATCCGAACTGTCCCGTAGCGATTTCCTGAAACTTGCCGGTCTTTCCGCTCTGATCCCCCTCCCGGGAAGCGTTGCCTCCGTCTCCGCCAGAAGAATCTTTACGTCGCTGCTGTCTGTCTTCTGCCTCCTGCTGCTTCCGCAGGTTTCCCTTGCCAAGGAAAGGCGAGGCGAAGTTACCGTCAGCGTCAGCCTCAATGCTCCCGCCGACGCGAAGCGTGTGGACCTTTGGATCCCCTACCCGATGTCGGATGAGAACCAGGAGATCACCGGCGTGAGTGTCCGCGGGAATTACTCCGCCATGGGGGTATACCGGGAAGGGAAGTTCGGCAACAACATCCTGCACGCCGAATGGAACGCGCCGGGAAGCGAAAGGACGTTGACCTATACTTTCCGCGTCGGCAGAAAAGAAGTCGTGACGAAAAAATTCCCCGACAAGGAAGCGGCAATCCCGGAAAGGGAGTTCGAAAAATTCCTGACATCCACCAGCCTGGGTGCGACCGGCGGGGCCGCGAAAGAGTACGCAGACAAGATCATCGGGGATAAAAAGACCACCCTCGCGAAGGCGGCCTCCATCTACGACTGGATCGTGGAGAACATGTACCGCGATCCCGGTGTGAAGGGGTGCGGGCTGGGCGAGGTCGACGCGCTTCTCCACAAGCTGGGGGGGAAGTGCGCGGACATTCATTCCGTGTTTGTCACCCTCGCACGGGCGGAGGGAATCCCCGCACGGGAAGTGTTCGGCATCCGCATGCCCAAGGGGAAGGAAGGCGAGATCACCAAATCGCAGCACTGTTGGGCCGAGTTTTATTCGCCCGGCTACGGGTGGATTGTCGTCGACCCCGCGGACGTGCGGAAAGCGATCCTGGAAAAGAAGATCACGCTCCAGGAAGCGCAGCCCCTGAGAGAGTATTATTTCGGCGCGGTGGATGAAAACCGCGTTGCTTTCGGCACCGGCAGGGACCTGAGGCTGAACCCGCCGCAGCAGGGAAAGCCGCTGAACTACTTCATGTACCCCTATGCGGAGGCGGACGGCAAGCCGCTGAACGAAGATCTGTACGGATTCAACCTCGGTTACACGATCGCATTCCGGGAACTTTGATCCTTGGCTGCCACCTTCCAGTAATAGGTGGTGTTGGGGGACAGCCCCGTCGCGGTGTGGGAAGGGTTCGGGCTGGAAATCACCGGCTCAGGCGTGCGTGGAAGGTCCGGGAGGCCTTGAGCAGTTTTCGGTATTGGCGCACGGGAAGCATGCGGCGCAGCCGGTCGCGGAGAATCGCGGCATTTTTCACGACGACGACGGAGCCCTCTTCGATTTTCAGGACCCCCTGGGAGGCAAGATCCCGAAGGACGTTTTCGACATCCCGGGAGTAGCATACGCTGCCGGTTATGGAAAACCACAGCCCGGCGAGCATCCTGTCATGCTGTTTCATATGATGCAAAACGGCGTGGACTTTCGGAAGGAAGAGCTGTTCCCCCCCGTTGGCTCCCAAGGTGATGATGCCCGACAGGATGGAAGGAAGGTCGGAGAGAATGATGGCCATAAGCGCACCCCCTTGCAGAAGTGCCCCGCCGGGCCCGATGCGGATTCCGTCAGCTGCAGAGAATATGTTCCTATAGACACCGTCTCCCGCGCAAGGGTTCCCGTCGAGGTTCGATTGTGATTTGGCCCGACAATTGCCATACTTATCGAATAAGCCAGACAAATCCGGATTCCAGGGCGGACGGTGGCGGGGCGCATTCTTTTCATAGACGACGACCGGGCGGGCCGCGAAGTGGCCCTGTTCAACCTCCGCAAGGCGGGATACGAGGTGGCGGCCGCCTCCGACGGACAGGAAGGGCTCGCCGCCTTCTCCCCGGAGAAGTTCGACCTCGTCGTCACCGACGTCAAGATGCCCGGCGTCTCCGGGATCGAGGTGCTCCGGCGGATCCGCGCGCTGGCGCCCGACGTCCCGGTCCTCGTCATCACCGCGTTCGGGAACGTGGAGACAGCGGTGGAAGCGATGAAGGAAGGCGCCTACGACTTCATCGGCAAACCGTTCCACCGCGACCAGCTCCTCCTTTCCGTGGGCAAGGCATTCGAGCGGCGCCGCCTCGCGGCAGAGGTTCGGGACCTGCGGATCCGCGCCAGCGGCGTCGCGCGGGAGATCGTCAGCGTCTCCGCCGCGATGCGGCGCGTCCTGGAAATCGCGGACCGGGTGGCGGGGACCGACGCCACCGTCCTGATCACGGGAGAAAGCGGGACGGGGAAGGAGGCGGTCGCCCGGCGGGTCCACGTGAAGTCGCCCCGCGCGGAGGGGCCTTTCGTGCCGGTCAACTGCGCGGCGATCCCCGGGGAGCTCCTCGAATCCGAGCTGTTCGGCCACGCCCGCGGCGCCTTCACGGGGGCGGTGCGCGACCGGGCCGGCCGGTTCCGGCAGGCGGAGGGAGGGACCCTTTTCCTGGACGAGATCGCCGAAATTCCGCTCCCTCTCCAGGCCAAGCTGCTGCGTGCTTTACAGGAACGGACGGTGGATGTCGTGGGAGGGGATCATCCGGTCTCCGTCGACGTCCGGATCGTGGCCGCGACGAATCGAGACCTGCCGGAGAGGATCCGGGAAGGGGCGTTCCGGGAAGACCTCTACTACCGGCTGAACGTGGTCGAAGTCCGCGTCCCTCCCCTCCGGGAGCGGCCGGAGGATATCCCGCCGCTGGTGGATTACTTCATGAAAGAGCTGGGCGGAGGTCGGGAGCTGTCGGTACCCCCCGCCGTGATCGAGGAGCTGAAATCCCGGCCCTGGCCCGGAAACGTCCGGGAGCTTGCGAACGCATGCGAGCGGATGGGGATTTTGTGCCGAGGCAGCGAGATTTCTATGGACGACCTTCCTCTGTCGACGCAAAGGACCGGAGAGGAGTGGCCTTCCCTCCCCCCCGAAGGGCTGTCGCTCGTGGACCTCGAGAAGAGAGTCATCGAGCGGGCGCTGCGCCTGAAGGGCGGGAACATCACGCAGGCGGCTGCCTATCTTCGCGTCCCCCGTCACATCCTCGTCTACCGGATCGAGAAATACGGAATCCGCCGCGATGGATGAAAAGTCCGACCGGTCCTTCGGGAAGGGTATTGCCGCCGACCTCCGGCAGATCTTTTCCCCCCGGATGCTCCTCACGGCGTGGATTCCCTGCCTGGTCATCACAATCCTTCACTACCGGACCCCGGCGCATCACGGGTGGGTCCACGATGTCCTGCGGCGGCTTTACTACTTGCCGATCCTGTTCGCGGCGTTTACCGAAGGGGTGCGCGGAGGGATCTCCCTGTCGGTGTTCGCCTCCCTCATCTACTTCCCCCACGCGTTCACCAGCCTGGTTTCCCGGGACCCGGCCGACGCTCTGGAAAAAGGGCTGGAGATCCTCCTGTACAACATCGTGGCGGTGGTGGCGGGGCTGCTCGTGGACCGGGAGCGCAGGGAACGGGAGAAGCAGGAGCAGCTCGCGAGAAGGCTCTCCGACGCACTGGAGGAGCAGCAGCGGATCGAGTCGCAGCTGATCCGGGCGGGCCGCCTCGGCGCACTGGGGGAACTGACCGCGGGGATCGCGCACGAGATCAAGAACCCGCTGCACGCCATGAAAGGGACGGCCGAGATCCTTCGGGACGTCGTTCCGAAAGAGGCGCCCGAGCGCCGGATGCTCGACCTCCACATCGGCGAAATCGACCGGTTGGCCCAGACCGCCGAACGGTTCCTGACGTTCGCGCGCCCCGCCCCCGCCGACAGGCGCCCGATCGATCTCCGGGAAGTCGTCGCCCGCGTCGTCTCCCTGGTGGAAACGCAGGCCCGGAAAGAAGGTGTGACCGCTGCGGCGTTGCCGTATGCGGGCGAGAAACCCCCGATCGTGTCGGGCGACGCCGACCAGTTGACCCAACTCCTGCTGAACATCGCGATCAACGGCATCCAGGCGATGGCGCCGCGGGGCGGCGGCGAGCTTTCCTTCTCCCTCGAACGGGAGCGGCAGGGGGAGAAACGGGTTTATCTCGTCCGGGTGGCCAACACCGGCCCGCGGATCCCGGAGGACCGGCTCGAGCGGATCTTCGACCCCTTCTTCACCACGAAGGACAGCGGGACGGGCCTCGGGCTCTCCATCGGTTCCCGAATCGCAGACCAGCACGACGGCGTCCTATCGGTGCGAAATCTCCCGGATGGAAGGGGGGTCGAGTTCTCGTTGGCCCTTCCCGCAGGCGGTTAGGCTCATGGCGGAAGAGAGATCCCTCTCCGAAGTCCACTCGACGGTATCGATCCCGGAGAAACGGGGATTTTTCCGCCGTCTCCTTGCCTTTGCCGGCCCGGCCTACCTGGTTTCCGTCGGATACATGGATCCCGGGAACTGGGCGACCGACATCGCGGCCGGATCCCGGTACGGCTACTCGCTGGTGTGGGTCCTGCTCATGTCGAACGCCATGGCCGTGCTCCTCCAGAGCCTGTCCGCGAGGCTGGGGCTGGTCTCCGGGCGCGACCTTGCGCAGGCCTGCCGCGACCGGTACCCCGCGCCGGTCAATTTCGCGCTGTGGATCCTGTGCGAGGTGGCGATTGCCGCCTGCGACCTTGCGGAAGTGCTCGGCTCGGCGATCGGATTGCAGCTGCTCTTCGGCATCCCCCTGATCTACGGCGTCCTCGTCACCGCCCTGGACACGTTCCTCATCCTCTTCCTCCACCAGGCGGGCATCCGGAAGATGGAGGCGTTCATCCTGGTCATGGTGGCGACGATCGGCGGGTGCTTTTTCGTGGAAATCGTGGTTTCCCGGCCCGACCTGCCGGGGATCGCGCGGGGGTTCATACCCGGCCTGCCCGACGCCGACGCGCTCTATTTCGCAATAGGCATCCTGGGCGCGACCGTCATGCCGCACAACCTCTACCTGCACTCCGCGCTGGTCCAGTCGCTAAAGGTGGTAAAGACCGCCCAGGGGATCCATCAGTCGCTCAAATACAACATCATCGATTCGGTCGTCGCCCTCAACATGGCGTTTTTCATCAACGCCGCCATTCTGATCATGGCGGCCGCGGTTTTTCACCGGGCGGGTCACTTCGACGTTGCCGAGATCCAGGACGCGCACAAGCTGCTGGCCCCCCTGGTGGGAAGCAAGCTCGCCCCGGCGCTCTTCGCCGTCGCCCTGATCTGTTCCGGCCAGAGCTCCACCATTACCGGGACGCTCGCCGGCCAGATCGTGATGGAAGGGTTCGTCAACATCCGGCTGCGGCCCTGGCTCCGCCGCCTCGTGACCCGCGCGTTGGCGATCGTGCCTGCCGTGGCCATCATCGTGCTGAGGGGGGAGGGTGCGACGGGGGAGCTGCTGGTCTTGAGCCAGGTGGTCTTGAGCCTGCAACTCTCCTTCGCGGTCATCCCTCTCATCCACATGGTGAGCGACAGGGGACTGATGGGCGCCTTCTCCATCCGGACGTGGGTGAAGGGTCTGGCATGGACCACGGCGGGGATCATCGCGGCGCTCAATATAAAACTCGTGGCGGGGGAGGTCGCGGGATGGCTGGAAAAGGGGGGAACGGCCGGCATGATGGCCCGGGTCGTGGCCCTCCCGGTGGCCGTTGCCGTGGGGTTCCTTCTTCTCTACGTCATCGCGGAGCCCTTCCTGTTCCGCCGAGGATGGAAGCGCAGGCCGGACGTCCACCGCGGGCCCGAACCGGAGGTCGGAGAGCCTTCTCGCCCGTTCCGCAAGGTCGCCGCGGCGCTTGACTTCGGCCCGACGGACGGGGAGGTGCTCTCCCGGGCCGCCGCGCTGGCGGCGTCCGCCCGATGTCCGCTGCTGCTGCTGCACTGCGTCGAGAGTGCAGGGGCCAAGGCGCTTGGCGGCGAGGCCGGGGACACCGAGAGCGAGGAAGACCTCAAGCGCCTGAAGCGGTACGCCGTGGGGCTGGGCAAGTACGACGTCGAAGTGGAAACCGAGCTGGGTTTCGGCCACCCCGTCCGGGTCATCCCGGAGATCATCCACCGGCACGGCGTGGAGCTGCTCGTCGTCGGCGCCCACGGGCACAAGGGCTTCTCCGACTGGCTCTACGGCTCGACCATCGACGAGCTGCGGCACCGGTTGAACATCTCGGTCCTGGTGGTCGGCCGGGAGGCGTCGGGCCGGCAGGAAGGATAGGGGGAGGAATTCGACACGGAGGAGATCTTTGCCTCGGGAGACCGGTGCGTCGTCCGGTGGCTCTACCGGATCTGCCCGCTCCGGGACGGAAAAGTGGCCGAGAAGCTTTCCTATGTGAAAGGATGATAGCGGCGCCCCGGGACGGAAAAGCCTTAATGGAGTTTCCTCCCGTCCAGTGAATACTCTCCATGGGGTGGAGAATATTCTCCGATGGATTGTAGCCCGTCCCCGACCTTTTTTATTCCTTCCTCCGGAATCCAGCCGATAAACCAGTAGATTTTCCCCCGAACAGATCGTGGCATGGAACGTGAAGTACGCTTCTCCGAATCCTGATCCGGGAGGGTACGGGGAAATGGAAAAAATCGGAAAACCGGGGAGGAGAACCCGGCGGGTGATCGCCGCCGTGATTCTTCTCCTCGCAGGGGTTGCCGCCATCGCGCAGGCCGGATTGTTAGACGGCATATTCAAGAAATCCCCCGCGGAGATCGCGAAGTCGGCCGGTGTCGTCGAGACCGGCGACAAGGTGAAGATTCCCCTCAAGGCGCTCAATTCGGGGAAGGCTCTCTTTCTCCTGCAGGAGGCAGGGAGCCGGCAGATCCATTATTTCGTGCTGAAGAGTCCAGACGGCCGGTATCGGACGGCTTTCGATGCGTGCGACGTCTGTTTCCGGATGAACCGGGGGTACCGGCAGGAAGGCGACCTGATGGTGTGCAACAACTGCGGTCAGACGTTCCCCTCAGCGAAAATCGGCGAGGTAAAGGGTGGGTGCAATCCCCATCCGCTTGCAAGCAAATTGGAGGGGCAGTACCTGGTGATCGGGAACGGCGACATTGCGGCAGGCAAGGATTATTTCGTCCGGAAGCGGACGTGAGGGAGAGGGGATCCGGGCGATGAACATCCGGAAGCTGGCATGGAAAAATCTTTTCCGCCGCAAGTCGCGGGCGGTGTTCACGGGGCTGGGGATCTTCCTGGGGATCGGGACGTTCGTGGCCCTTGCCTCCCTCACCGCGCAGATGGAGCAGGCGGTTCAAGACAAGCTGGACCGATTCGGCGCCAATATCCTGATCACCCCCCGCACGGAACAACTCTCGCTCGGCTTCGGGGACATTTCCCTTGGGGGCACCCAGGTGGCGCATTCCCGGCTGGCGGCGGCGGACGAGAAGGCGATCCGCGGGATCGAAATGAAAGAGCGGCTCCGGTCGGTCGTCCCGTTCTTCCTGACGGCGGCGGACGCTTCGGGGAAGAACCTCGTGTGGATGGGCGTTCCGGCGACGGAGATCGCGGCGGCGCGGCCGTGGTGGAAGATTTCCGGGAATCCGATCCGGGAGAAAGGGGAGGTCCTGCTGGGCTCCGAGGCAGCGGTTGCCCTGGATAAAGGCCCCGGCGGAACCGTCGTCTCCGGCGGAAGGGCGTTCCGCGTGGCCGGAGTCCTTCACCCCACCGGCGAAAAGGAGGACGGGATGGTGATCGCGGCATTGGGCGACGTCCGGTCCGTGGCCGGGAATCCCGGAGGAGTGACCTTCTTCGAGGTGGCTGCGCTTTGCAAGGACTGCCCGGTGGAAGACATCGTGGCACAGATCGGCGGTGCGCTTCCCGGGGCCAGGGTTTCGGCGATCCGGCAGGTGGTGGAGAGCCGCAAGGCCGCGGTGGACCAGTTCCGCCGGCTCGGGATCGGAGTGTCCGCCATCGTCCTGGCGATCGGCGGATTGATGGTGTTCGTCACCGTGATGGGCAGCGTGCAGGAGCGGACGAGGGAGATCGGGGTCCTGCGGGCGGTGGGCTTCCGGAGGAAGGCGATCCTCTCTCTCCTGTTCTGGGAGACGGGGTGGATTTCCCTCCTGTCCTCGGCATCCGGAGCGCTTGTGGGGCTTGCCGTCGCCCTGCTCGTCGCCCCCCATTTCGGCGTCGAGCAGGCGAGTGTGGTCACGTCGCCGGCGCTCCTGGGGGTGGCCATCGGAATGGGATTGGGGCTTCTGGGCACGATTCCGCCGGCGCGCAGGGCCGCGGCGCTATCGCCGACGGAAGCCATTCGCAGTTTGTAACCACGAGGGAGAATCCATGGACGCTTTCATCCGTCTGGAAAACGTTTCGATGCTCTACGGCAACAACGGCACGAGCGCGGTCGCGCTTCGCGATGTCTCTTTCTCCATCGGAGCGGGCGAGTACGTGGTGATCACGGGAGAGTCGGGGGCCGGAAAGAGCACCCTGCTCACGATCCTGGGAGGTCTCCAGGTTCCATCGTCCGGCGTTGTCCTCATGAAGGGCGTGGATCTTTCTTCGCTCCCGGCGGACGGGCTGGCCGATTTCCGAAGGGAGACGATCGGCTTCATCTTCCAGGCCTACCATCTCCTCCCGTACCTTACCGCCCGGGAAAACGTCATGGTGCCGATGTCCCCCTTGCGGGCGAGCGCCCGGGAGAAGGCCGGCCGCGCGGATACGCTGCTCGCATCGGTGGGGCTTTCGGGGAAGGAGGAGAGGCTTCCTTCGGAGCTTTCCGGCGGCGAATGCCAGCGGGTCGCGATCGCCCGCGCGCTGGTGCACGATCCCCCGGTCCTGCTCGCCGACGAGCCGACGGGGAACCTCGACTCGTCCACCGGGGAACAGATCCTGGACCTGTTTTCCGGTTTGCACAAAAGCGGGAAGACGGTGTTGATGGTCACGCACAACCGCGCAAACTTTTTCAGGGCGACACGGTCGATCCGCCTGCGTGACGGACTGGTGGCGGAGGATGACCCGCTCCTGTCTCCGCGTCAGGCGCCGTGAGGGCGGGAGATACGAACGGTTCACGGTCATCGCGGCAAGGAGGGAGAGATGGAGAGTAACGAGGGGATGCGCGAAATGCAGGAAAAGGATATCGAGACGGGCGGACTTCCGCGGAGCGAAGTTACAGGGCCGCAAGGGCCCGTCGGTCGCCCGGCCCCGTCCTGGCGGGCATGGGTGGTCTCCATCATCGTGGCGATCGTGCTTTCCGTGACGGCGACGCTCCTGCTCGGCGGATCGAATCGCCTCACGGGCGGGGGAGTTTCGGGAGGATGCGGGTCAGGGAGCAACTGTTGTCCTCCCTCCGACGGCAAATAAGGCGGCCGGGCCGGTGTCCACAGGCATTCCATTTCATCCGGTTCCCGATCCGGGGGGGGGGAGGATGGGGAGATGAAGAAGGGATACACTGTCTACCGCGTGGATTACGTAACGTGGAGGAAAATATGAGGTTGCGGACGAAAGCCGGCGAGGCGGTCATGCTCGTCATCATGGGGGTAATGATAGTGGGAGGGGTCGTCGTGTGGCTGTCGACGGGACATTTTCACATGATGCCGATGCATGGGGATAAGCACACGGTGGATAAGCACGCGCAGGAAGAATCCGTTTCCTCCGCGCCTAACGATTCGCACCATGGATCCGGAGTCTTATCCGCCGATGGGCACCCAATGGAACATAATGAGCAGGACATTGAAGAAAAATAATGATTTCCGTGCGCGTTACGATTATTTAAGAATAGGGCGAGGGAAAGGATCGACTCCGGGGGAAATAAAGGGATGGATGGGACAAAATGACAACAGAGGAAAAAACCGGTACATCCTCGCTCCGTGAAGGAATACTCCTGTTGCTCCTGGTTTTCCTGGCTTCGGGAAGCCGTTCGTGGGCCCAGGAGGCGCCTCGACCCGTCTCTTTTTACATCGATGCGGCCTTGTCGAAAAACCCGTCTCTTTCCGCCATGCAGGAGCGGATCCGGGTGAAGGAGAACGCCGCCATCCGCGCCGGCGCGCTCGATGACCCGAAGGCAT
>Ga0214473_10002521_pt1 | contig 22492 bp, 10 predicted proteins | sample RVTome_7_FD_203509 | JGI IMG/M metagenome (GOLD analysis project Ga0214473, IMG submission 203509) | Soil microbial communities from uranium-contaminated site in the Upper Colorado River Basin, Wyoming, United States - RVT98D197 | ecosystem: Environmental > Terrestrial > Soil > Contaminated >... | reverse complement strand
TGGGCGTACGAAATTCGCCGCCTCGAGGACCTGCCGCGGGCCGCGCACCGAGCCGCGAAGGTTGCCATGGCACCGCCTACGGGGCCGGTCTTTCTATCTCTGCCCATGGATGTCCTCAACGCCGAGGGGGAGATCGACCTGGGAGCCCCGACTCGCATCGATCCCCGCGTCCGCCCTTCGCACGAAGCTGTGGAAGCGGCGGCAGATATGCTGAGCCGGGCAACGCATCCCGTGATCATCGCCGGGGCTGCGGTTGCCTCTTCGGACGCCCATGCGGAACTGGCGCGGGTGGCCGAGCTCGTCGGCGCGCCCGTTTTTCAAGAGACCGTGTCGGGAAGCTGCGATTTCCCCGCGTCCCATCCCCTCTCCATGGGACCGCTGCTTCGGGACCAGAGAAAGACCCGCGCGACTTTGCAGGATGCAGACGTCATCTTCTCGGTGGGCGCAGACTTGCTGACGATGTCCCTCCCTGCGGATGTAGATCCGATGCCGCCCGGGGTGGAGATCATCCACCTTCATCCGGACCCATGGGAGATCGGTAAGAATTATCCCGCCAAAATTGCCCTGGCCTGTAATCCCAAGGAGACATTGCCCCAGGTGGAAAAAGCGCTGGACGAAAGGTTGAGTCCCGCCCAGCGGGAACAAGCCCGTCTGCGACGCGTGCGCGTCCGGGAGGCGAGGGAAAAGGCCCTTTCCCAGCTCAGAGAGAAAGCCGCATCGGAGAGGGAGCGTGTCCCCGTCACTCCTCTAGCCCTTATGGAGGCTGTGTGTGAAACCCTGCCCGCCAATGCCGTTTTGGTAGATGAAACAATTTCTTCGGGCGGGGGCCTTCGGACACTCCTTCGGAGCGAAGACCCCAAGAGTTACTTTGGTATACGCGGCGGCGGGATTGGGTGGGGCCTCCCCGCCGCCTTGGGCGTCAAGCTGGCGCTGGGCGACCGCCCGGTTGTAGCTCTCGTCGGAGATGGAAGTTCGCTGTACGCGATCCAGGGGTTATGGACGGCGGCCCATTATGGGTTGGGTGTCGTATTTGTGATTTGTAACAACAGGGGTTATCGGATCCTGAAACAGCGAACGTACGCCTTGCAGGGCTTCTCCGCGAAGGGTAACCGCTACATCGGCATGGACCTGGAAGAGCCTACAGTTGATTTCGTGGGCCTGGCGCGGTCCCTGGGTGTTCCGGGAGAACGAGTGGAGAGGATTCAAGATGTAAAGAAGGTCCTTGCCGCCGCGCTGTCCCGGGGCGGCCCATACCTGATTGACGCGCTGATGGAGCGCAGCTTCCAGCCGTAGGGCCCCAGGATTGCAAGGGCCAAAAGAGACTTCGTCCAGCCAGATGGTTCCTTTTCTTCCAGGCTTGGTCTGCTGCCCTTTTGCCCCTTCGCATAAGATCCTTTCTTCTCGCGCTTGCAACCTGTTATGATCCTCCTGGAGGAGATCTATGGGGCGTCGATCGACCATGATGGCCGCGCTGATTGCCATGTATTTTTTTTCCTATTATTACCGCATCTCGCCCGCGATCATGGCCCCCTACCTGACGCAAGAATTTTCCCTCGGTGCCGAGCGGCTCGGATTGCTGGCCAGTATCTTTTTCTATGTTTTCGCCTTCGCCCAGTTTCCCCTCGGTCCCGCCCTTGATTCCATCGGGCCGCGCGCGGTCATTTCCGCTCTGAGCGCAATCGGCGCTCTGGGCAGCCTGATTTTCGCCCTCGCTCCCTCGTTCATCATCTGCCTGTTCGGCCGCGCCCTGCTGGGCCTGGGAATGTCCTGCATGTTCATGGGAACCCTGATGGTGGTCGCGATCTGGTATCCGCCCCGGTCGTTTGCATTCCTCGCCGGGATGGTCTCCGCTTTGGGAAACACAGGAGCATTGACCGCCGCAGTTCCCCTTGCTCTCCTGGCCGAGTCCGCCGGATGGCGAACCTCATTTCTCCTCTTTGCGGGGATCAATTCGCTTCTGGCCCTCTCCATTTGGCTGACCGTTCGCGACCATCCGCCCCGGCAAGGGAACGGCCCGCCTCCAGCCGCCGGGAAATACGCCGCCAGCCAAGCTTACCGCAGAATTCTGAGTACGCCATCCTTCTGGGGAATCGCCACCATGAATTTTTTCACCACCGGGTCCTTCTTCGCGATTCAGAGCCTGTGGGGGGGAACTTTCCTGATGGATGTATTTGGCATGAGGCCCAGGGAAGTGGGATGGCTCATTTCCTGCCTCACCGCCGGATTTATTCTCGGGAGCCTGGTCAGCGGAAAGATCTCGGACTATGGGGGGATCTCACGAAAACGGCAGGCGCTCATCACCCTGGGCCTGTATCTGATACCCCTTTTGCTCATCGGGACAACGCTTCGGCCGGGCCGAGAAACCTTGCTTTATCCAGCCTATTTCGCAACGGGCCTCTTCGCCTCCGGGGGGCTTCTGATCATCGCTCATCTGAAGGAACTCTTCCCCAGACAGATCGTGGGAACGGCGCTGGCCCTGGGCAATTTTTTCGCCGTGATCGGCATCGCCATGCTGCAGTATCTGATGGGCTGGCTCATCGAACGACATCCGGCGGTGGGGGGCATTTACCCGGCAGCAGCCTACCGGGACGCCTTCTTTCTTCTCGTTGCCGGCATGGCGGCCGCCTTGATCTTGTATTCCCGGACACGGGAAAGCAGGCCACTTAAACCGGGGTCATCCGACCAAACGTAGCGGCAATTCAAGAATAGACTCAATAGTTGCATAAGAATTTTCTGAAAAATTACTTGCGCCCTTGCAGGCAAAGGGGAAAACCGACGTTGACGATGGTCACGAGACCCCACTCCCGGTGGCCTTTGCCCCCCCACCCTAACCCTCCCCCTCGGAGGGGGGAGGGAGGGGTGGGGGTGATGCTCTTGATGCTTTTTTTGCAACGTTTAGGTAGATATTCTTTTCTTCGATTTTTCTCCGAATCGCCTAGCGGGACCGCCCGCGCATGGACGCCGGGTGGCCGGGCAGTTGAAGGCGCTTGCCGGTATCTCTACAGCCCGATCGGGCTTTTTGGATGATCGCTGAATGTAGGCTGCGTCGGCTTTTTTGGCGTATCTCATTTTCAAGGTCTCACCTTCACACGCAAAGGTGTCCGTCTTCGGGCACTTTAGGGATTCCACTGATATGGATAATCCATCTGTTTCGCAATTCTCGATCGAGCCTCGGTACCCGCAAGGCGTTGAACTACATGCAATCCTAAATCGATGGAAGAAGAAACGCCACCCGCGGTGATGAGGTTTCCCTCCTCAACTACCCGCTCCCTAACAACTGCATCACAATACGGTTCCAATTCCTTTAAAGCGCTGGGATGAGTCGTAGCGCGCTTGCCGCGCAGAAAACCCGCTGCCCCGAGCAACAGCGCTCCTGTGCATACGGAAGTTTTTAGGTCCACGGACGCTGCCGACCTCAGCCAGTCAACAAATTCATGATTGTGCTGCAACTGCCGGGTACCGAATCCCCCGGGCACGAATATCAGATTGTACCCATCCAGAGGTTCATTTACCGAATCCGCAGTAAGGACAAGTCCGCGGTCATCGGTAATCTGCCGCTTATTGGAGCAAATCCGCCATTCAAGGTCCGGGAGAATGTTCATGGACTTCAAGCGAGTCACCGGATCGTAAAAGCCAATGAGGTCTAAGGAGGTCAAGCGATCGAATAGAATAAACGCGGCTTTCATCTTCTTCCTTTCCGAGAAATTAACGGCGGAACGGTTCTGGTCGCTCCGTCTTCTACAATTTTTCCAAATTCGCCTTTAACTCTCCCATCTCGGTTTGAAGGTGGTTCAATTGGTTTTGAGCTTCCAGCAATTTTTCCCTTTCCGCACGGACGAACCGCGTGTAAGGGGCGATCGCTTCCTCGATGTGTTGCAGGCTGCGTTTTATTTCTCTTGCAAACTCTGTCCTCATGGATTGGGTAAGCCCGGTCCGCAGATCAGAGATTTTTTTCAGCATCTTGGTTTGGCTCTGACGGCGTCTGGCGGGGATGATGAAGAGTCCAAGGGCCGCAATTACTCCGGCCATGAGCACTCCCGTGACATCGGCTGCTGCCGTGGTAGCGATGGTAGTGACGAGCGCTCCCAGACCCAAAGCCCCTGCTTCCATCGCCGCGGAAGCGGCAATCGTCGTTCGGGCGTTTTCGGCGATCGTTCGGGCTTCCCGGTTTTTATCGTACGTCTCGACCACCTGGCGGGCCTCCCGCCCGATGACCTCGATGAGCCGGTCGCGGTCCTGCCGAAAACTTCCCGGTCCCATATCTCCCAGGATGCGTTCTTTGTGCTCCTGTCGTCTTTCGGAAAGGCGGGCGACCACAGTCTGCCATTGGTTTAGGTTGGAATCTACGAGCCAGTTAATCAGGTCGGCGGCCTTTTTCTCCAGGCGCTGAGGCATGTCCGCCACGACCCGGTGTTCAAAATCCTGCTGAATGCGAGCCTTGTTCAGGAGTTCAAAAATTCTGGCCAACCGAAACGTCTCATCGAAAAAATCCCGGCCCCGCCCCTCCATATCAAAAAGGACATTTTCGATTTCGGCCATGCGGAATTTAAAATTATGCTCCATATCCTTCGCGTACAGGGCGAGCTGGGATTCCAGATCGGCTAATAAGTCAATGTCCGATTTGAGAAGTTCCATCCGCGAGGCGGTTATTTCCAGGTATTTTTTAATCAAGTAACTCCCCACTCCCAGGGGGTTCAGGAGCTTGAGGCGGAGCCGATTTTTTTCGTCGAGCGTTTGGTGAATGTATTGTTCTAGGGCTTCGAATCGACTTTCCTGCGCTAAGGAGGACTCACCTAATTTCGCCCGAAGGGCCATCCGGGCGCTCACCGGGAAGACCACCGGGGTACTTCCGATACAATGGCGGGCATGTTCCTGGACAAAGGTAACGACTTGGTTAAGCTCGCTCTCATTTTGCAGAATGTCGATCTTATTCACAACGAAGACCACCTTTTTGCCCCACTCTTGGATATATTCCAGGAAAACCCGCTCGCTCTCGGTGAAAGGCCGGTCGGCGGAAGTGACGAATAATACGAGATCGGAACGGGGCACGAACTGGGAGGTAATCGTTTCATGTTCGCGGATGATGGCATTGGTCCCGGGTGTATCCACGATACAAATTTCGGTCAGGAATTCCACCGGCAAGGTCAGCGCGACATGGCGGTCGTCCAGCGGGGTTTTTGTGCTGGCTGGGCCATAGCGCAGGATCTGGATCTGGGTGGTGGTCGGTGTAACGCCTTCTTCCAGCAGCCTTTGACCGAGGAGCGCATTGATCACCAAACTTTTCCCGGAATTGAACTCTCCGACCACAACAATCAGGAAAAGCTCGTCGAGTTGCTGGATGGATAGTTTCAGCGATTCTTCATCCTCCGGTTGCGTCCCCAGTCGCACCAATACGACTCGAAGATCGTTCAGGAGGCGGCGTTCGTCTTTGAGCAGAATCTGTTGTTTCGGAGTCAATATGCGCATAGGGGTGGCTCCCGTTGAAGTCTATAACCCGGGCTGTTAAAAATAGATGTCGGTCCGGGTACGGGTTCTTAGTTTTTTTAGGATTCCGTTCAAAATGTACCCCTTCCGCCAATCCCTGTCAACTGGGGATGAGATTATCGTTATAAGACTTGATCAAAGGAAAAGATGACTGAACTTAGATTTACTCTCCCATCCCCTTGTGTGTTTAAAATAGAAGCGATGGGGGCGGGGGATAGGACGGCTGACTTATAGAATTTCGGAGAATGAATTTTTTAAAAGAGCCCTCATCCCCTTTTCCGGTAGAGGTTGACGTTTCGGTAGTCGATCAGGACATCGAAGGAGGTACGCAGCGCATCCACGTAGGGGCTCTGGGGGGCTTTTTCGTCGTTGATGGTCTCGATGGCGATGCGCTTGACCGGCTGAAATTGGCGGGTGAGCAGGTGGCGTAAGACACCCAGGTACTCCGGCAAACGCGGATCATCGGGGGGGACGTTGAAGGTGAGCTCCTTGCCGTTGCGCTTGGATAGGAAGACCACCTTGGTCCCCCGGTAAACCAGGTGGGTTCCGGCCACCCGCGGGGGCAATGACCCCCGGGTTGAATCGAGTTGGATTCCACACAGGGAGGCCGGGTCGGTTGCATTCATCCAATAGACTGCGTCTTCCGGCAGCTTGTGCTGCAAATTACGGAAAGCCTGGTGGGAGATGAATTGCGGCCCGGGGATTCCGTGGAAGAAAATTCCGGCCATCACTTCCCCCGAGAGCTCCATGATCCGCAGGGATCGAAAAACCCCCGCCCAGCGAAAGGGGGACAACTCTCTTTGGAGAAGCTCGCGGAATAGAATTCCGTACCGATCCAGTAAAAGGCGGGCACGGTCTTTCTTTCGCTCCTCGGTTTCCAGAAGATCATCCGGAAGATCCGGGCCTGCCAGGAGATGCCAGTTGCCGGCAAAGAAGCGGGTCTCTTTGGTCCCGGCGAAACGCGGCCTTCGCACCCGATGGCGCAGCGACGCGGCCTCGGTCCTGATTCTTTCGGGGGGTTTGAATTTGCTCATGATGGCCCGTCGGAGCGTTATAAACGTGTCGTTAGTCACCTGCCCTTGCCATACCCCATCCCAGAGTGTTTTGGACAGGTCCGCCACGCCGCTTTTGGATAATCGGAGCAGCGTCGAAAAATCATAGCGACCGGCCGCGTCCGGAAACAGGTTGGAGATCGGACCCGATCCGGGCGGCCACCCCTCGACTCCAGTTTGCCCGGCAATATCGGATGTGCCGACCGCCAGTCGCGGGTCCTCTTTGAGCAAGTCCAGGTCCGACTGAAAGCAAAAGGTCACGCGGTGGCCTTCACCGCCCAACCATTGCAGCTCTCCCTCTTGCATGAGGGTGTCGAGCCAGGAAGGGTCATACGGTTGAACGCGGGCCGGAAGAATCTCGGATTCCCAGGCCCCTGCCTCCGCGGGATAACCGACCAATTGTTCGATGCGAAGTCTCAGCCCATCGATGTTCGCCGACGGTTTTACAAGTCCCTGGTGCTGTGACAGAAACAAAGGCAGCCTTTCAACTTCCAGCGGCTCGAATTTTGGCAGCGCTTCAGCCTTGGCCAGTCTCAACAGGATTTCAAAATTTTCGCTGTCGCAAACCTCCTCCGGTTCTCCATCCTTGATCAGCTGCCCCTGGAGGGCCTTTTGCGCATCGATTAAATCTTCCAGGGCCAGTCGCAGGCGTTCGGTTTCGATCCCGAGCGTCCAATGTATAAATTCGACCGGTCTCGGGCCGTAAAATTGCAGCCATTCCCCGAGCAGCACGGCGCAATCTTCCGTCTCTCCTTCCCCGGCCGTTAATCCCAACTTTTCCCTGGAGAGCGGAACATTCGCGAGCGTTTCCAGATGGATTGTCTCCCCGGGGGGGTAGAGGGTGTTGATCATCCGGTCCAGCATTTCCCGGGAGGCCAGCAGCGGTTCCGCGGCCTCCGGCGGATGGAACTGAATAATTTTGTCCTGAAGCTCATCCAACAAAGCTTTCGGATCAATCGCGTGGTCGCTGTGCATGGCCTCGAGGAGAAGGAGCCATTCATCTTTCGGGAGGGCCAGCCGTTCCCCGACCCAGTCCAGAAGCTCGCGTGAGGTTTGCGGTGAATACCCGGGACTCAGTCGATGGCGTTTGGACTCAAACCGCTCGACCAGCTGGCGGGAAACGGTGGGACGCAGATCCGGGTTCAAGACCACTTCGCGGAGGAGACTGGCCCGCAGCCTGGAAGTTTTTTCCGCCCGCGGACTGTCGTCCATGTACATGTACTGATTGACCTGCCGCCACCAATCGCTCTGGGCGAACGGGCTCGGGTGGCTGGTATGCACTTCTGTCCAGGAAATCGTTCCGGACTCCAATTCCGTCAGCACCTGCTGGAGACTCTCCAGGTCGAATTCGTCCTTCAGGCAGGTGCGCCAGGCTTCCAGGAGGATCGGAAAATCTTCATAGGGCAGGACGGCCTCCAGCAGTTTTTGCGACCGCAGGCGGCTTAGCCAGAGGGGCATCCGCTCGCTGAATCTGCCGCGGGGCAGAAGGAGGGCCCGCCCGGCACATTCTCTGAACCTGGCCCCGAAGAAGCCGGAACCTTCCAGGCGGGTTCGCAGCAACGATTCCACCCTGGTGCTGCCCACGAGCGAAAGCAGCTCGTCGCCGCCGATTTCGTGGGGCAGTAAAATGATCACACAATCATTGCTGACATAAAGCTCGGGCCTTTGGCCGAACCTGGACTGCCAGGCGGCTTCCAGGGCCATCGCCAGGGGCCGGTTGACGCGGGCGCCCCACATCGTATGGATGATTGCTTGATTGCCCGGTGCTCCTCCCGGCCCGCTGCGGACGAGCTCTACCACCAGATGGTGCCTGTGCGGGATGTCACCGCCGGTCGCCTGCTCCTGCCTTTTCAGGAAATCGATCAATTCCCGGGCCGCCGCCTCATCCAGGCGATTGACCTTTTGCAACCTTGCCGCAAATCCTGGATCATCCAGGCGGGCATTGGCTTCTTCGAGGAACTGGGCGATGCGCTCCGAGAAATGAAAATCCCGGCCGTTTTCTTCGGCTTTCCAAAAGGGAGCAGGCGCGCCCCGGGGATTGCCCGGGAGGACCAGCACATCGTTATGCGTAATCCGCTGAATCTGCCAGTTCTGCGTGCCGAGGGCAAAGGTGTCCCCCACCGATGCCTCCCAGACAAACTCCTCGTCGAGTTCACCGATGCGCGCGTTCGTCTCCAGGTGGCGAAGATGGAAGTACCCGCGGTCCGGTATGACTCCGCCGGAAAGGTACAGGACCTGCAGAGCCCCTCTCCGGGCGGCCACGGTATGGTCGAGCCGGTCGAGGGAGATGAGCGGTTTCAATTCCCGGACCCGGCTGGCGGCGTAGCGTCCGGCCAGCATATTCAACACCAGGTCGAACTGTTCCCGGCTGAGGTGCCGGTAAGAATAACTTGCCCTCAGATGCTCGAAAAGATCGTCGATGTTCCAGGTCTCGACCCCAACCATGGAGACGATCTCCTGGGCCAGCACATCGAGGGGGCAAATAACCGGCTTGAAAGCTTCGATATCCTGGCCCAGGATTTCGGCAGCGAGCACGGCGGCCTCCAGAAGATCCTTGGGGTGAGAGGGAAAGAGCGAGCCCCGGCTAGTCTGGCCCACCCGGTGCCCCGCACGCCCCACCCGCTGGACGGCCGAAGAGACCGAAAACGGGGACTGGACCAGGACGACCTCATCCAGGGCACCGATGTCGATTCCCAGTTCCAAAGAGTGAGTCGCCACGATGGCTCGCAGTTCGCCGGCCTTTAGTTTCCGTTCGACCTCGGAGCGAATCTCCAGGGAGAGAGAGCCATGGTGGGCGTAGGCCACCGGTTCCTCTTCTCCCTGGTTGATCATGAGTGTCAGCATCTCGCAGAGTCGCCGGCTGTTGGTAAAGATCAGGGTGGAGCGGTTACGGGCAATAATTTCTTTCACTTCCTTGACGAGCGGGTCCCAGACCGAGTCCCGGGCCTCCGGTGCTGCTGTACGCGGCGGAAAGCGCACCGCAAGTTCATACTGTTTTTGGGCCGCCGAACGCACGATGGAGATGGGGCGAGGGGTATAATGAAGGCTGTCCGGTTTTCCGGTAATCCTATATCCGCCTACAAACTCGGCTACTTTTTCCAGCGGGCGGATGGTCGCGGACAGAGCGATCCGTTGAAACTCCCCGGAAAGCCGCACCAGTCGATCCACTGCCGTCATCAGGTACACCCCCCGCTTCGTGCCGACCACGGCATGGATCTCGTCTAAGATCACGGTAGCGATATCGGCAAGGATCGACCTTCCCCCCAGGGAACTCAATAGCAGGTTCAAACTCTCCGGCGTGGAAATGAGAATCTCCGGAGGGTGACGCAGCATCTGTCGCCGTTCGGACTGGGGCGTATCGCCGCTGCGCGTGAGGACGCGGATGTCCGGGAAGGCCTGGCCCGCTTCGTTGAAAACCTGCTGCAATTCGGCCAGGGGCCCGAGGAGGTTGCGCTGGATGTCATAATTGAGCGCCCGGAGCGGAGAGATATACAGGACGCTGGTGTGGCCCGTTGCCCATTTCCCGGTGATCAGTTGATCGAGGGCCCAGAGGAAGGCCGTGAGGGTCTTCCCGCTTCCGGTGGGGGCCGTGATGAGCAGATGCTCGCCCGCGGCAATCTTCGGCCAGGCCTGCTCTTGAACATCGGTGGGCTGGCCAACCCGCTCTCCAAACCATTTGGCGATCAAGGGGTGAAACGGAGACAAGCCGACCCGCCTTGCGCTCATTTTTCTGCCGTCCATCTTTTCATTTTAATAGACTTTGGTTCCCGATTCAATTTATTGCCTCCCTTGCCTTCGTCTCATCCATGGCGCGGGCTGTGCTGCCCGATAGTCGCCACCCCTGATTAAGTCCTTGCAAATGAGTGAATTCCTGGTCAAAATGAAGTAAGGAAGCTAAGAAGGAAGCTAAGGCGGAAGATGTGAAGGACCGGATATGAAACATAGGAAGCAAATTTGCTTCCCATTTTATCCTTGAAGGTCTTACGACTGGATTCCTAACCCGGCCTAGCCGCAATCAAAAATGCACATTGCCCCAGAAATCCCCCCACCCCCCCTTTGTCAAAGGGGGGTCAGGGGGGATTTCAGAAGTTCGTTGTCAATTTGCGCACAACTTCATTTCTAAGCGACTAAACAGATAAAGGGCCCATTATGGAAGAACATGAACACACCAGAGGAAACCATTTAGAGGACCCTCATTCCTTCGAAGAAAGCCGGAAAGCTCTATGGATAGCAATCGGAGTGACCCTCGGGGTTATGGTCATCGAGATCATCGGGGGAATTCTTTCCAACTCCTTAGCACTTTTGAGCGACGCCGGCCACATGTTGACCGATGTGATGTCGCTGATGTTGAGCCTGTTCGCCCTGCAATTGGCGCTGCGCCCGCCATCATCCACCCGGACATACGGGCTCTACCGGATGGAAATCCTGGCGGCGCTGATCAACGGCACCACGTTGATCCTCATCTCGGCGTACATTATCTATCAAGCCTACCTCCGCTTTCAAACCCCTCAAATCGTCGATAGCCACACCATGCTTTGGGTGGCCATTGTGGGATTGGTGGCCAACGGCATTGCCGCCTGGGTGATGATGCGCTCCAGCAAGGAGAGCCTTAATCTCCGGGGGGCCTACCTCCATATTCTGGGCGATGCCCTCTCATCCCTGGGCGTCGTTGGGGGCGGGCTGGTCATCAATTTTACGGGCTGGTATTTGATAGACCCGATTCTCAGCGTGGTTCTTTCCCTGGTGATCCTGAGAGGGGCTTTTGTTTTGGTGAAGGATTCGACGAACATTCTGCTGGAGGCCGTTCCGAAAGAGGTGGACCTGGGAGAGGTTCAAGGAGCGCTAAAAATCATCACCGGGGTGAAGGACCTGCATCATGTGCATCTATGGACCATCTCTTCCGGTATTCATGCCCTGAGCGCGCATGTCCTGGTGGGGGATATCCAGGTGAGCCGTACCGGGTCGATCCTCCAGGAAATCAACGAGGTCCTGACGCACAAGTTTCGGATTTCCCATAGCACCATTCAGTTCGAATGCGAGAATTGCGAGGAAGGTTTTTACTGCAATATAGACCGGGTTTGCGTGGCGGTGACGGCCAAGCCGCATGCCCATGACCATTAATGAGCCAAGGATTTCCCAAAGCCTTTCTCTTCCTAGTGTCCGGAGTCAGAAATTCGCTGCATAAACGCAACCATTGTATAAGAATCTCTAACCGCGCCATGCCCACCCTTCCGCGAAGCTGTGGAGAAATCCCCTAAATCACCCCCACCCCTGAACCATGTTAGGTTCAGGGCTTTGTCCTGCACCCCACGTGGTGCAGGGCCTTGCCCTCCCCCATCAAGGGGGAGGGGATTTCTTTCTTATTTCAAAATGTTTATCCTCTCCCCTGGCGGGAGAGGGTAGGGTGAGGGGGATTTTTTCACGCCTTCCCCCCTCCGCATCTCTTTCCAGTTGTAATTTCCCCCCAAATGGTTTTCAATGGATCAGCATCTTCACAATAAGGACGACCGGAGGTGTAAGATGGGAATTCGGACAGTTGAGGAATACAAGAAAAGTTTGCGGGACGGGCGCCGGGTTTACCTTCGCGGGGAAAAAATTGAGGATGTCACCACCCATCCAATCCTTGGGGTTACGGCAGAAACCGTTGCCCAGGGCTTTGCCCTCACCGCTTCAGAGGACCCGGAGGTCAGAAACCTTTTTACGGCGCCCCACCCCAAAACCGGGGAGCCCATCAACCGCTATTTCATCACACCCAGAAACACGGAAGATCTCATGATGCGCACCAAAATGATTCAACGATCCATTGAGCTGACCGGTGGCCTGCCATTCGGGAGGGATATCGGAACCGATTGCCTGAACGCGGCCTTTGTGGTCGCCGGGCAGATGGGGAAGAAACAATACCAGGAAAACGCCCTCAATTTTCTGGAGCAGGCGCGCAAGAACGATCTGGCCATGTGCGGGGCGGTCACCTGCGTGAAGGGCGACCGATCCAAAGAACCCTCCCAACAAAAGCATCCGGACTATTATTTACATGTGGTCGATAAGACCAAGGACGGAATCGTGGTCAAAGGGGCCAAGATTCACATCACCAGCGCGCCGGTGGCCAACGAGATTATCGTGGTCCCCACCCGTCAGATGCGGGAGAATGAGGCGGACTATGCCGTCAGCTTTGCCATTCCGGCCAACACGAAAGGGATTGTCTTCATCTGCAGAGGGGGAAGGGGGGCCTGGACGGAGCACGAGTTTCACCCGGATTACCCGGCCCGGGAACTGACCGAGGCCATGATTGTATTCGATAATGTGTTTGTTCCCTGGGAGCGCGTTTTTATGTGTGGCGAGTGGCAGTTTTCCATGCTCCTCGCTTACACCTTTGCCACTTTTCATCGGTTTACAGCCATCAGTTATAAGGTTCCGGCCGTAGAGGCCATGGCCGGCTGTGCGGTCGCCATGGCCGAATATAACGGCCTGGAGAAAGTGGGACACATTCGTGACAAAATTGCGGACATTGCCGGTTACGTGGAGACCCTGCGGGCTTTAACCAATGCCTCTGCCAAAGATCCGGTCATGTACGCGGAGATCGCGGTCCCCAACCCCCTCATTACGAACATGGCCAAGCTCCATTTCGCCGGCAAATACCATGAGTTTGTGAAATTGATTCAGGATATCGCCGGCGGAATCATCGCCACTTCCCCGGACAAAAAAGACTGGGAAAACCCGGACATCCATGATTACCTGGAGCATTATCTCGGGGGGTCAGCAAGGTATAGCACCGAAGAGCGTTTGAGGATGATCCATGCCACACAGCGGATGCTATGCTCTCATGAAGCCGCTTTCCATGAGGTGACCACGGTTCATGCAGAGGGATCAATGGCTGCTCAGAAGATGATGATCCTGGCCGAAGCCCCCCTCAAGAGATACAGAGAGATGGCTAAGAGGTCAGCGGGCATCTCTTCCTAAGCGTATGGTATCTCGGCCAACCCCGGGGTATTTTCAACTTATTGATTTCAATGAATATTGGAATTTTATAGGTGATAAAGGGCGAAATTGGGTTGACAAGGGGTAGGGTTATCTGTTAAATATATTGTTCATAAAAAAATTTTCAGGGGAATTTTGTAGAAAGGGAGATTTGGGTGCATATTCACCAGGGGACTTGCCCGGATTTAATTCCATTTTCACCCTTTCTATGAAGCTCGTCCCGGAAAAGAAAAGGAATTTTTGGAGGTGTAGGGGCTTTAGATAAGATTTAACCGGAATTCAGGTATTGCTCCAAACAGCGTCCAGCCAAGAGCAGACCCTGGTTCCATCTTTCCTTCAGGGGAAAGAGTGCGAGGCCTTTTTTTCCAAAGAAGTCTTAAAGATGGAACGTAGTTCATCAGTCCCAGATGGTTTGAGTTCCCTGGGCACACGGGTAAGGACACTCCGGGTCAAATGGACTTTTCTTACTAAGATGGGATTGCGTTTGGCCGGGAGCAAAGTTTGTTTAGACGTCTTCTCAAGCCCCGGTAATCCATCCAGGTTGCCCCCCAGCACCCCTAAAAATCTCCAAAATCCTTTTCTAAAGATTCCGGGAAAGGTCCCCACATTTCCCAGCCGGTTCATTGCCTTGTTTGCCCCGAAGAGGGTTAGCCGGTTTGCGCTTCATGATGCGATGGCAAAATATACTTAGGCCTGGCATAGGCCCTTAAGTGGAGAATGACATTTAATAGTCACCTGGAAAAAAATGTTGCCTCTTTTGGATTTTCTTAAGAAGGTAAAAGACTTCGGGCAGACTTCCATTTTGGAAGAAAGAACGGAAATCCCATTTTTGGGAAACCGACGGTAAGGGGCTCGGCCTCCGTTTTAACCAATCCTGACGGGCCGGGCAATTAGGCCAAGAGACTCTGATTATAAAAAGGGGAAATAAGGCGTCATCGGGTTACGGGTCGATGTAACCGAGAGGGCGGAGCTATATAGAAAAGAGGCAAGAGGCGATAGGCAACAAACGTCCTTTATGGTGCGGCCCATCTTTCTCAATCGAATCTTCCTCGCCTTTCTCGCTTCTTACGCTATGCGCTCTGCGCTATGCTCTATGCGGTTCTTATAAGCACCAGATAGACCGAATAGACCGGAAGACCAGACAGACCATGGATGCCTTTTGTTTTATGTCGCTCATTACTTATAACCTTTCGCCTCTAGCCTCTTGCCTCTAGCCTCTTGCCTCTAGCCTATTTTCTAGGACCGCCATGACTCTAAAATTTTTCGCCAAGCTCACCGTTTTCTTTTTCCTCTGGGGCTCGATTGGGCCGAGCATCCTTTCCTTTGCTCAACAGCCTTCTCAGCCCTATCCACCCACGGGTATGACAGGCCAGCAATTAGGAACAATGCCCCTTCAACCGTCCAGTGGGATGGGAGTCCCCCAACCTGGCACAATGCCCGTTTCCCCACAGCCGATCGGGGTCCCGACCGGAACCTTCCCATTCCTTACAGAAATGACGGCAACACCCGGGGATACTTATGTCGATTTAAAATGGACCCCATTTTGGAAGGAAGATGTAAGGAAACCTTCTCGTCGGGTTGAAACAAGAAATTTATTGGAGGCGAGTGTTGATGAATCCATCTCTCTAAAAGAGAAGCAGATGATGCAGCTGTTCGGGGCTGAAAGAGCACCGAGGCTGAGACCTGAAGAGAAAGCGAAGCTCAAGACGGAGGAGATGGAGAAAACGAAAGAAAAAATCCCCGAAGAAAAGGAGATCGCCGGCTATATTATTCATTTTGGCAAGGATCCAAAGACCTATACGAATACATTGGACGTCGGCCTCAACACCAATTATCGTGTCCGGGGGCTAACCAATTACACCACTTATTTCTTCGCGATTCAGGCGTATAACAAAGGGCGGGAGCTGAGTGACCTTTCCAAAGAGGTTTCTGTAATGCCGAAAGAAGAGAAAGACCTTCTTTCCTCGATCGAAAAAAGCTTCTTTGAAGAAAAGATACCTCAGGTTATTTCCCGGGAAATCAAGCAATTCGGATACGAATTTTTCCTTTCCAAGACCAGTTCCTTTGCCCCCGTTGCCGATGTCCCGGTAGGCCCCGATTATGTAATCGGCCCCGGTGATTCTTTTACGATTACTCTTTGGGGCAGGGTGGAGGGCTCTTATCCGGTCGAAGTCGATCGCAACGGAGAAGTTTCCATCCCCAAGATTGGCGTTCTAAAGGTTTGGGGCTTGACCTTTTCCCAGCTTCAAAAATTTCTCTTCGAGCAGATATCTAAATACTATAAAGAGTTTCAAATGAACGTGACCATGGACCGGCTGAGGACCATTCGGGTCTTCGTGGTCGGCGAGGCCCAGACTCCCGGGAGTTACATACTCAGCTCGCTTTCCACCGTTTATCACGCGCTAATCACAGCAGGAGGCCCTTCCAAAAAGGGCTCCATGCGCCATATTCAATTGCTGCGCGATGGAAAGGTCATGGAAACCATCGATCTTTACAATTTCTTCCTAAGGGGCGAACGCAGCCGGGATGCTCGCCTCCAATCGGGCGATACGGTTTTTATCCCTGTCATTGGCCCTACGATTGGGATATCAGGGAGCGTGAAAAGGCCGGCCATTTATGAGCTGAAAGAACCAGTGCCCCTCAAAGAATTCATCGAAATGGCCGGAGGCGTTACTTTTCAGGGATACCTCCAGCGTGTTCAGGTAGAGAGGGTACAGGCCCACGCGAAAAAGGTCGCGGTTGATTTTGACCTTTCTCCGGAAGAAAAGACGCCCCCGCCTTCCTTATCCACCCTCCTGCGGGATGGTGATTTTGTTAAAATATATCCCATTTACTACCAGGCGGAAAATATCGTTTTCCTCGAGGGTCACGTGAAAAGGCCGGGAAGTCTTGAGCTGAAGCCGGGGATGAAGCTATCTGACCTCATTCCCTCTTTCGAAGCCCTGCTTCCTGAGCCGTACCTGGAGCATGCCGAGATTATCCGGCTGCTCCCGCCGGACCGAAAGCCGACGACAATTTCTTTTAACCTGGGCAAATTGTTACAGAGAGACGAACAATATAACCTTTCTCTCCAGAATCAGGACCGGGTGATCGTCTTTCCCAAAGCGAGCATGAAAGAACAACCGCAGGTGGGCATCAGCGGAGATGTACAGGCTCCAGGGAAGTACAGACTGGTCGAAAAAATGAGGGTGAATGATCTCATTTATCAGGCAGGGAACCTCAAACGCAGCGCGTACCTGCAAGAGGCGGAGATCACCCGTTTGGTCAAAATAGAAAAAGGTATCGCCTCGAAAATAATAAATATAGACCTGAATGAAGCGTTGAAGGAGAACCCCCAACACAATATCATCCTTGAAGAAGATGACATTCTTTTTGTTCGTCAGATCCCTAAATGGTATGTGGACAAGACCATATCAATCACCGGGGAGGTCAAGTTTCCTGGCGTTTACAGTTTTTCCAAGGGGGATCGATTGAGTTCAGTCCTCGAGAGAGCGGGGGGATTCACTCCCGAAGCATTTCTCCCGGGGGCTTTTTTCACCCGTGAATCCGTGCGCAAGATGCAAGAGAAGCGGATCCAGGAGTTTATTGAAGAACAGGAGAGGGCGATAATCAGCGAAGGAACTCGATTGGCTGAAGGGGCTTTAACCAGGGAAGAGGCTGAGGCGCGCCAAAAAGCCCTGACCCAAAAAAGGGAGGTCGTAGCCCGCTTGAGAACCGCAGCGGCCACTGGCAGGATTGTCATCAAGTTATTTCCCTTGGATATATTCAAAGGATCGGAGTATGACCTGGAACTGGAGGATGGCGATACGCTTAACATTCCTATGAACCCTTCCTCCGTCATGGTCATGGGCCGAGTGTACAATCCAAACGCCATTCTTTACACCAAAGATCAGACGCTAGAATATTATTTAAACAAGGTTGGCGGACCGGCGGAGAACGCTGATAAGAAAAGAATTTATTTGGTGAAAGCCGACGGTTCGGTCTTGAGCCGAACCCAATCCGGGTTATGGGGATTCCGCTGGGAATCAGAATCTCATCGCTGGGCCTCCGGAAGCTTTATGAGTACCCAAATTGATCGAGGCGATACTATTTTAGTTCCTGAGAAATATGAGAGGATTTATTGGGCAAGGGAGCTCAGAGACTGGACCCAGATTCTCTTCAATATTGCCATTGGCGCAGGCGTCGTAGCGGCAATATTAAAATAAATCGCAATGGCCAATGATTTTGTTTTTTGGGTTGTTTAGTTTGTCTGGTTTATTTAGTTAAAAAAAACAAATGCCCAAATAAAGTTGCATTTCGCGCTTTTGACGTTGCTTGTTAAACCAGATGAACGAGATTAACCAAATCAACTAGATGAACCAATATGAAGATTACCCGCTTCGAAGACCTTGAATGTTGGCAGCAGGCGAGGGAACTCGTAAGGATGGTTTATAAAGCCACCGGAGGCAGCGCATTCAAACGGGACTATCGATTGGCCGGACAGATCCAGGCAGCTTCCAGCTCCTCCATGGGTAATACCTGCCCTGTTAAATAGCTTGAGGTTGAATGTGCTACACATACATACTAAAGAGCATTAAGGATGGTCGTTTTTACGTGGGTTTCACTGAGAACCTCAAGGTAAGATTTGAGCAGCATAATAAAGGTCTTGTGGGATCAACAAAGAATAGACGGCCATTCAAACTGATATATTATGAGGCTTGCCTTGACCAGAAGGATGCTATAAAATGCGAGAAATACTTAAAATCCTACCACGGAAAGCTCTTTTTGAAACGCAGGCTCAAATCTTATTTAACAGGGTAAACCGAGGGATTTGTTCGCAGATCATCAAAAGAGTTCATTCAATTTCTCTTTATCGCCATGTCCTCAACTGCTGAGGTTCAGAGCCATTTATACATAGCTTTGGACCAAGGATATATCGATTCAAAAGTGTTCGATTCTATCTATGCCCAGGCGGACAAAACTGGTAGGATTATCTCGGGGCTCATCACATATCTTCGAACCAGACCAGCCAAATCAACCAAATAACCCTGTCGCCGAGATAAACTAGGCCAACCAGAACAACTAGACCAACCAGACAAACCAGATGAACCAGACAAACCAGATAAACCAAATTGACGACGAAATCAACCTCCTCGACTACTGGCGTGTCATCTGGAAGCGCCGCTGGGTCGTGATCGGTGTCTTTCTGGTCGCAGTCATTGCCGCGGCCATCATCAGCCTTCTAATGACCCCTATTTACCAGGCGAAAGCCACCCTTATGCCGGTAGAGTCTTCCCAGGGCAAATTTTCGGCGGCCATGGGAACATTGCAGAATATCCCCTTTCTCGGTGGAGCCGTGGGGGGAACCTTGGGCAAAACTGCGACGGATAAACTTGTTACCATTCTGAACAGCAGAACAATCGCCGAAGATGTAATTAAAAAAATGGATTTGAGCAAGGTATTTTTTAAAGAAGCATGGGATGGAAAAAAGGGGGAGTGGAAGTCCAGCAAGCCCCCGACTCTGCAGGACACGGTGCAAGCCCTGCAGACGGGCATAGTCAAAGTGACCGATGATCGCAAGGGTTTGATTTCGATATCCGTAGAGTATAAAGACCCCAAACTAGCCGCCGGCATCGCCAATGAATATACCACCGCCCTCCATCAATTTTTGATTGTAAATGCCATCTCTCAGGCCAAGCGCAATCGCATCTTTCTCGAAAAGCAACTCGTAACAACCAAAGTGGATCTTCAAAGAGCAGAGGAGGAGTTGAAGAGTTACCAGACAAAGAAGAAGATTGTGTCCATGAATGCCCAGGCTGAAGGCGCCGTCAAGGCCCTGGCAGAATTGAAAGCCCAGATTATTGCCAGGGAGGTTCAGTTGGGAGCCATGCGAGATTTTGCCACGAAGGAAAATCCCGACGTCAAGAGGCTTGAGGATGAACTGCGGGAGCTCCGCCTTCAAGTGAACCGACTTGAGGGAGGATCGAAGAACCCGGGCTTCGATGAATTGATAGGGGCAATTATAACTCTCTCCGATGCGCCTACTGCGGGTCTAGGATATGCCCGCTTGAAGAGGGATGCCCTTATACAGGAGAAAGTTTTCGAGCTACTAACACAACAATATGAACTGGCCAAGATAGAAGAAACCAAAGACGACCTTACTTTCCAGGTCATTGATCCGGCTATCCCCCCGGAAAAGCGTATCAAACCGAAGAGAACCCAAAACGTGATGCTCGCCGGCGTAGTCTCATTATTTCTGGGGGTTTTTTTTGTATTCTTACTTGAATACCTCGACAAACAAAAATTCAAACCTAAACTGCCATCAGCACAATGAACCGGATCGGTTGAACACGAGAGAACGCAATTAACGCAAAGAACGCAATAACCAAAGTAACTATTCTTGCTTGGGTCGCTTTTGTCGCATTTCTTGGCTTTCTCGCTTCTTCCGCTTTTGCTGTTTCCTCTGTTAATGCCCCTTTAGATAGCTGGGTTTATGAAGCTTTGGACAGGTTGGAAGGTTACGGATTAATTGACAGCGCTCTTTCACATACTAAACCCTATACTCGTTTAGAAGTTGGCCGCTTGGTGGCAGAAGCGTTAAGGAAATGGGAAGATCTCCTCTCCCGCAGGAAACCTTCTGGCTTTGCTGAAAAAAAATTGATTCCTTTGCTATTCGAACGATTCAAAAGAGAATTTAAACCTGAGCTGATTGAGTGGGGTGCCATTGAAGGAACACCGGTAGCAACTTATTTGAAACCCGTTGATGAGATAATTTCTAAGTACGTATTCCAGACACATGACCCGGTCGTCCGGCCCCAAACTTTCCCGTCGTCACAGGTTCAAGTTTATCCCCCAAAGCATACGGTGTATCCTATCTATAATAATGATGGCATCGTATATCAAAAATATAACAATTTCTCAACAGAACTCCAGGGAGAGGGTAGGCTGTGGAATCATCTCTCCGTTTATTATCGGCCAATTTTCAAGGCCTTCGAGGATGAGGGGGCCTATGTCGATATGGAGAAAGGATACTTTAAAGCTGAAGCATTTAACCTGGAACTTGAAATCGGGCGGGATTCAATCTGGTGGGGGCCGGGATACAATGGCGCATTGTTGATGACGAATAATGCGAAACCGTTCGATATGATCAAATTATCAAATCCCCGACCGATTTTATTCCCTTGGATTTTTAAATTTCTGGGCCTTTTCAAAATCAACTTGTTTTTGGCAAGGCTTGATTACGATCAGCAGCCCTTTATCCCTAAACCGCTCCTTTTCGGGCAAAGAGTCGATTTCAAACCCCACCGTTTAGTGGAGTTCGGCCTTTCCTACCTAACCATCTTTGGTGGAGAAGGGCATGAAGGCCTGAGTTTTTCTGATTATCTAGACCTTATTTATAGCCGTACAGACTATACAGGAAAATTGGAAAATAACAAACAGATATCTATCGATCTGGCGATCCGGATTCCAAACATTGACCGTTTCCTGCCATTGGCCAAATCTGCGAAGCTGTATATTGAATATGGGGCCGAAGAATCGTCAACGGGCGGGAATTATAGCATTCCTGAACAGCGTGCCACCCTTTTGGGAATATATTTAGCTGACTTATTTTTATTCGGAAGAACAGATCTCAGGCTGGAATACACTAGTACGTCCCCAGCGAAACCATGGTTTTGGTATAATCATATTTCATATCCCCCAATCTATCACGACCGCATCTTTGGCCATCATGTCGGAAATAATGCCCAAGATATTTTTGTCCGGTTGACGAGTTATTTATTCACGAGTGTTCAGTTGGGGCTTGATTTTAACCTTGAAAAGAATGGGATAAAAAACACTGCTGATTTTGTGGCCATTGAAACACGAAGTTCCCAATGGGGAGTTGATCTCGATTATTTGTTTCCTGACCGTATGAAAAACATTAAAGGACGCTATATTCTCGAAGAATTCAAAGACCCAAGTTCAATCGCCGGCGGAGATGCCATCCACCACCTCTTTATCCTGGAATTTCGCTGGCGCTTTTAAATTTCCCGCATGTTCGCTTCTTACGCTAAGCGCTCTGTGCTATGCTCTATGCGCTTCTTATAAGGACCAGATACACCGAATAGACGAGACAGACTAGATGGACCAGACAAACCATTTTACTTCCATGTCTGGCTTCGTTGACGCATTGGACTCGATGAACCAGATTGACTATATGATGCCCCACTGATTCCTATGAAACGGCTCGTTTACAATAAATCCGGGGAAGAAAGAAATAGATTGAGGAACCGAATCGCGGAGCTTTTGCATGATCGCAAGGAAATCATCTTTGCCTATGATTACGGCTCCTTCGCCGAGGGGGCGGCCTTTCACGATATAGACTTAGGAGTATTCGTCTCCGGACTTTCTGAAGTGGAGTCCATACGTTATATGTTGGAATTGTCGCACGGGGCGAGTGCAGAGTTCGGCATGCCTGTCGATGTGCGGATCTTGAATTTCGCCCCCGTAACCTTTACATACCACGTGATTCAAGGAGATTTACTCGTAGATAATGATGAAGAAATTCGTTCGCAATTTGTAGAGGGAGTGATCCGAAAGTATTTAGATCTGAAACCCAGGATTCGTATGGCAATCAAAGAGGCCTTTGCTTCATGACCCTTAATCAAGATCTTGTTCGAGCTCGGTGCCAGGAGATTGAAGAATCTATCGAACGACTCGGGTCGATAAAAGAACGGGGTCGGGGAGAATTTCTAAAAGACCGGGATCTACAGGACATCGCCTGCTATAGACTCCTCATTGCGATCGAGGCGGCTCTTAGCCTTTGTTATCATGTCGCTGCAAAGAGGGTGAAGAAAGTGCCGGGCGAATATGCCGAATGCTTCACCATTTTGGAGAAGGCAGGGATTATCCAAAGGGATTTGTCGGAACGTTTGCAAAAAATGGCTCGTTTCCGGAATTTCCTCGTTCATATGTATTGGAAAATGAACTATGAAATGTTGTATGAGATAATTGAAAACAGA
>Ga0214473_10002520_pt1 | contig 22504 bp, 21 predicted proteins | sample RVTome_7_FD_203509 | JGI IMG/M metagenome (GOLD analysis project Ga0214473, IMG submission 203509) | Soil microbial communities from uranium-contaminated site in the Upper Colorado River Basin, Wyoming, United States - RVT98D197 | ecosystem: Environmental > Terrestrial > Soil > Contaminated >... | reverse complement strand
ATTTCGTCGAGGATATGTTGAGTAGAAGTATCCGATAGACTGCGGCATAAACGTAAAACAATCGAGAGTTGCAGTCCCAGTTATCGCAGATGAGTTGGCAAAAGTTGACCTCAGCAGTTTAAAATTCCTGTGCAACCTTAGCCAATTGAAATAGAGTATAGAGCGTTGCGCAATATACCAGCTGATGGGAGCACTAGCGTTGCAGCCACGCTTCGCGATCTGAAATGCAGTTTCGAGAATTCTACGATCTGAAATGCAGTTTCGCGAATTCTAATTAGTCAGATAGTATCCAAGGGAGGGATTATGCGGATACCAAGGTTTAATGCGGTCTGTAAGCAGGTTATTAGTATGGCATCGTTCATATTTGTGAGTTGCACAATTGCCAGCGCGTATACCATCGTGTTCTACGGCGGAAAGCGCGTAGAGATTCCAGATAATTTCGTCGTTACTTCGAATGCTGTCATTTACGAAGCTGCTCCAGGCGTTAATGTTTCTTTCCCTCTAAAATCGATCGATGTTCCCGCGACCGAGCGTGCGAACAATAATTCTTCGGGAAGCCTGCTGCGTCGCATTGGTGCTCAGCGAGTTCAGGCACTATCAACCACTGTGGACCAGAAAGCAACTCGGACGATAACCAACCGAGATCTCGAGCCGTACGAACGTGCTCGGGTCAGAAGTGAGGAGACGTGGGAGAAGCGTCGAAAGGAATTGGGGCTGCCTTCCCTTGAGGAAACGCGGCGCGAGGCAACACGCAGAGAGACAGCGCTGGATGAATTCCTTGCAAGGAAAAGACTAGAGGAAGACGCGAATTATTGGCGTGAACGCGAGGCCGAGCTTCTCGCGGAAATGGCTGCGCGAAAGAACGCAACTGATTATCAGGCCGGTCAGTATTTTTGGCCCGGTGGTATCGTGGTCGGGGATAACGGCGTGTCTTCTCCGTTCGGTTCCAGATTTCGCTTTGGCCGAGGCTTTCCCTTTGGTCTAAAACAAGGATCTCCGTGCGGCTTCAATCCGAGCGCCTCCTGCTTATTTACTCATCCATTCTCGTTATTCAAGCCAGGGGCTTTTCGGGCTCGCCGAACGATCTTCGTGGCGCCGAGGACAAATTTTGGAGTTCGTCCGGGGAGAGGAGTTTTTGTAAGCCCAGGAAGACGTCATTGAGACGAGTGTTGGGACTGCAGCGAGCTTTGTTCCTTCCTCTTACGTCCTGCTCGCGTAAGAATAGGCTTCGTTCATCGTAGTCAATTCCATAGTCTCTTAGGAACTCTTCGGTACTGGCGAGAGCCAAATCGGCGAGACATGATGGGCCCTGTGCCAGCAGTCGAGTTCCTACCGACGCGTCAATGTAATACAGAGGTGACCTTGACTTACTTTATTGATCGTGATATACATCTGCCTGTTAGTTGGAGAGGGGGGCGACAAGTGGAAACCACAGTGACCGCGAAAGGACAGATTGTTATCCCGTCGTCGATTCGACGGCGGCTCGGTATCAAAGAAGGAACTCGCATCAAAATCGAAGAGAACGGAAAAGAAATCATTCTCAAGCCAATCACCCGTGAGTACGTTCATAGCCTGAGAGGTAGGTTCAAGGGCAAAGGCCTGATGAAAGCTCTGATGGCTGAGAAAAAGCGAGAGAGAGAACTCTAGTTCTAGTGCCGAAGAAACCAAAAGCAGTCGTGCTCGACTCATGGGCGACCATTGCATATCTCGAAGATGAAGAGGCGGCAGAAAAGGTCGCTGATATTATCGCGGACACTCATGAACAACAAGTTCCACTGCTGATGACAGTCGTGAATGCTGGCGAGGTTTGGTACATCGTCGCACGGCAAACATCTGCCGGCGACGCAGACGCAAGTATCAAACAACTTCGGGATCTTGGAATTGAGTTCGTTGATGCCGATTGGAGTCTCGCAAAGGACGCGGGCTACTTCAAATCAAAGAACAAGATGTCATTCGCCGATTGCTTCGCGGCAGCGTTAGCGAAACAGAGAAAGGCGCATTTGGCGACGGGCGATCCCGAGTTCAACCAAATCGAGTCGGAGATAACAATCACTTGGCTTTGAATGTTCAAAGCGTGCGCAGGCCAACGAAGTCTTCTGGTTTGTGCGCAGGTGGTGCGCCCGCGGTCATCCATCGGAGTGCAAATTCGCCTGCATTCTGGGCATTCTAGCCAGCAAATAAGGACGACTCTGTGTCCCGGCCCGGCATGCGCTGGGTGATGCTGCTGCCGCCCTACGTAACACGTTCGGGCTGCAGTGAACTTGGCCCCGGCCCCTAACGGTTTACGCGGCGAGACACTTCATGACACTCAGTGACAGACCGTCCAATCGAACTGCAAAACCTTTATTCATCGGTTCGATTCCGATCGCCGCCTCCAACCTGCAACGTTAATCAAACACAGAAGATACTTAGGCGCTGGTTAATACGATCAGTTAACGGCGTGGTGTGCAAAAAGAGAATGCCAGGGCAAAAGTGGCGACAGGCTCGAAAACACAGTGAGAACCGTTTGGTGTAGAAAGTCTCGCTGGAAATCGGTGCGTTAATGGACCGCGAATCGCCCATAGCTTTGTGCCAGCGGATTCTGCGGATGAAATCCCTCAACGCCTATAAAGTCAAACTCAGGATCTAACGGAAAAATAGTTCCGCCACCATCGATACTCGCGCAAGTGCAGTTGCCGCCATTGTAGTCGAGACAGAATTTCTGAGCATCGTAGCCGAGATTATCTCTCACCACATTGTCCAGGCCCGTGAGTTCATACAGTCGCACCAGATAGGTAGCCGTATTAGGTCGAATGCCTCTGGCAAGGATGTTCCGGTAGACCTGAATGTTCTGGGAGCCACCTCCAATCAGCAATGGCTGAATGGCGTTATAAAGCGTGTTATAGCGCACCGTGACGTTCGCAGAGCCGTAAGCCGCTCCTTCGTCGGGTCCTGCTATCTTGATATTGCAGCCGTGCGGCGCATTGAAAAAGATATTGTCCTCAATCAAACCTGGACCTGCATCGAGATTCGTGTTCACGTAAATGTTGTGGCTGCGGAAGAGATTTTCTTCGCCACCATACGTATCATGAATCACGTTCTTACGAATGGTCCAATCAGAAGGAGAATTGGCAATAAGGATGTTCGCAAACGACTTAGCGCCCCAAACTTCGGAGTTCTCCCAAATCCAACCCGTGCCACCCAACAGTTTAAGCATGTGTTCACTGTAGTCGCCAGCATTCCAGTTTATATTGATGCCGCTGAAGGTCCAATAATCCGCTTTCGTTATTCGGATCTTGCCCTTAATCACTGGCCTCTCGCCGGGGAAATTCGTCACGGTAATTCTCGCGCTGGCTGCCCCTGGTCGCAATGATGGGGAGAGGTCTTCCGTCCATTCGCCACCTCGCGCAAGGAGAGTGTCGCCCGGTCCAAGCGACTCCAGGGCTTTTTTGAAAGTTCCGAAAGGCAAATTGATGGTACCCGGGTTCAAGTCGTTGCCATCTATAGCGATGTAGTACGTTGTCGAATCTGTGGGTACAGGAATAGGGCTCGGTGCCAGAATAGGCGATGGCAAGGGCAGCGGATCCGGAGTAGAAAGAGGCGTCGGTTCAGGCGTCGGTTGAGTCGTTGGAACAGGCGTTGGTTCTGTTTCAGGCGTCGGTTGAGTCGTTGGGACAGGTGTTGGTTCTGGTTCAGGCGTCGGTTGAGTCGTTGGTCCAGGCGTTAGTTCTGGCGTCGGCTGAGGTGTGAACGTTGGTTCAGGTGTTGGGCTTGAAGCATCCACGATTAAGTGTGGCGCACTCGTTAAAGACTCTTTAGAGTAAAACACCAGATACGGAGTGGTGGGAACCATCGCTTGCAAAACTAGACTAATGGTTGTATTGCCAGTGCTTTTTATCTGGGCGACGTATTTTGAGATGTCCCATTCATACGGGCGTGCCACGCTATCGATAACGGTCACAGTGTCAAGCGCTAAACCCGAAACAGTTGGCTTGTTACCCCATACGATGCCGTCCTCGGTCCAGTCGTCATTGGTGGGATAAACAGCCACCGGCACGTTGCTCGCCGCGGTGTCATAGATAAAACCATAGAGTCGCAGCCTCACTGTACCCGAGGCGTTACTCACATCAAACTTCAGATAGGACTCATAACCATTCATGCGCAACGGCAGAGTGGTGCGCCCACCATAGTTTGTCATCGGCGAAGCGGCTGAAACGTTTGCGTCGGCGATGTCTTGGGCATGCCCACACAAAGGAGAACAAAAAAGAAGGAATACCAGCAAATAATGGTTTTTCATCTTTTACAATCTAATTTCGAGTATCGAACATGCAGGTCAGGTTTGGCTTAATGCTTCTTGTATTAGCGTCTTGCGTTCTAGCTCAGTACTGTGTTCGACACACTAGTACCTTCGGGCTACACCGAACGTGGCTATTGGCAAGACAGCCAGTCAGCTTCACTGCTCACGAAGCATTAACTGTAATGTCGGGATTGAGGATCGATGTCGGGACGACACCCCTTACGGGGATTACCAATTACTTTGGAAGAGATGATAACACAATAAAGACGAATTTCAGGTCAATGGGCTGCCCCTGTCGTTTTATCATTGTCCGCTATCTGTAGTTGACCCGCACCTCGTCAAAATCTTGCTGAATGTAACTCGGCACGTTACAATCAAATCGCGTGATAAAGATCAGCGGCAACTGGCGAGTTACATTCATGTTCGAAGGCGAAGATGCCTTTAAGGTTGATCTTGAAGATTATCACTGAGGATTTTGATCGATGCCGAATAATTGGCTGAATAACAGAAATAGACGACCAACGCATCCCGGCGAGATACTGCGCGAAGATGTTCTGCCGGCCGCAGGATTGACACAAGACAAGCTCGCGCGCCTACTCGGTGTCTCGCGACGAACTATTAGCGAGATATTACACGAGCGCAGACCGGTTACAACAGACATGGCGCACCGCCTGGCCCGCGCGTTCGGCACGTCGCCGGAGATGTGGTTAGGCCTACAGCAGGACGTCGATCTCTGGGACACACATCATGCTCGACACAAGGAATACGAACGGATCAAACGGGTCTCTACTTCGAAAGCTGCGTGATGAATTGTTGGGTTGTGTGATTGTTGATGAATGAAAATGCTGGTCGAGGAATCTTATCGCAGCTTAGCACATAGCTATCCCACTCGCGACTTCCACATTTCGGGATCGCGACGCGAATGGAAAACGGCCATGACCTGAATCTCATCTGCGGTGACTTCATAAAACACCGCAAACGGAAACCGCCGAACAACCACGCGCCTGAGAGTCCTGTAGACAATGGGATACAACTTTGGGTTGCGAACGATACGCGACAGAGCATCGTCGATACACTCCATCTGCGGTTAGCGCGACTTCATGAATTCAGTTTTGATCTCGTCCCAAGTTCGACCAAAAGCGCGGCCTTGGCCCGCATTGGCTGTGGTCAACTCCAGCCGTCGATCGAGCTCTCGCTTCTGAGCATCGGTTAATTCAAAGGCCTGATTCTCTTCGGCGATTGTGTCCCAAATTTCTTCGACCAGATGAATTCGGTCAGGGATGCTGAGCTTCTTAGCCTGTTCGGTTAACTCGCTTTGCATAGCGGGCATTATATCAAAGCAGCAGCCCCCGGCGAATGGGTTTGCGTGGCCTGATGATAGGAAAGTGGCCGCGTATCCTGCGCGTGATTTCACGGGCGGGACGCCCGTGCCACTTTCAAATCACTGTGGGGGACTTTTGTGGGGACTCTGATAAAACGTTGCAGGTAGTTAGTACCGCTCGCAAAGGCAATGGAAGTTAAGCCTGTGACTCTTGAAGGCCAGCATGTTCGGTTGGAGTCGTTGTCTCATTAAGATGGGACGCAAGACATGCCCATGCGATGAACGAAAGGTGCGAGAAGTCTCCCACGAAAAAGCGCTGAAAACCACGGCTTTGACGAAGTCGGTTTAAGCACAAGTGGCCATTAGGCGCGAGCACGGGTATTCCCCGCCACGGCGGCTAGCGTCTAGTCATCAGGAGAGCGCACCGTTTTGTAATGTCAGAACGTGAACAAGCCGCTAAGAAGTGAATTGACCGATAACAACAGCCAAGCGACAACGCTTAATATGGGGGCTTACCCTGGCGAGGTTTGCGATTCGCAGATTGGTGATGAACCTCAAGGCTTCGTTCAATGAGAGCTCGCCGTTGACGCTGGATTCTCTCTTTCGCTAATTCCAGGTTGTCAGTTTGCCTCAAGAGCCTGGCGCGCGTTTCCTCGTGTATTTGTCGCGCCTTCAGCAGCGCTAACGATTCGAATTCCACGCTTCGAATTCTAGCGCCGCCAGTTTCGGCATTCGGTTCGGAACCGTACAGTAGAAGTCATTTAACTGCTCTATAACCTTCGATACTGGCCCTCCGTTTCTCCGGCCAAAACTCAATGCCAGTATCCCCTATGCCCCTATCCGACTGCCTCCCCGGTGAGTGGTATCTCGTTTTCACCTGCCACAACTGTAAAAATAAGCATCCGCTGTTTCAGGATCTTTCTGAAGGCAAATCGATAATCCGAGGTTCGTACAGCGTGGAGTGCCTCGACTGCCACCATGAGGGGACCTACGACATCGACGAGATTGAGCGCTATCAGCACCCTTCAAACACATCCATTGATTGAGGTCAGAGGCGGCCGGACGCGTCGGGCAAGCCACTGATTGCAAGCTTGCGGCTCATTCGGAGGTTCGCCGGTTGTGTAATGGCACGTGTTTTGGTAATACCTTATCTAAACTGTCCCAGTCATAAGCGCATTAGGAGGTTTGCGATGACGATCATGAAGCCGCTGGTATTTTTTATCTCGCTTGCAATAGCTGCAGCACTAACGATGCCCGTACCTGCAAACGCCGACTCAGATCAGCCGGCAGTTGGAACTCCTGCGCCGGAGTTTAGCCTCACTTCGAATGAAGGCAAGCAGGTGAGCCTCAAAGACTATCGCGGGAAGTGGGTCGTTCTCTATTTCTATCCGAAAGATTTCACCTCCGGCTGCACACTCGAAGCTCATAACTTTCAGCGTGATCTCGCGAAATACGAGCAAGTGGGCGCCGTGATCCTGGGTGTTAGCCTAGACAGCGCCGAGTCCCATAAGAGCTTCTGCACAAAAGAAGGTTTGAGTTTCAAGCTGCTGTCTGACCCAGACGCGAATGTGTCGTCTCAATACGGTTCGATAATGGAATACAACGGGACCCAGTACTCCGCTCGCAATACATTCATCATCGACCCGAACGGGAAAGTGGCCAAGTTGTTCGTTGGCGTGAAGCCCGCCGGACATAGCGATGAAGTACTTAGTGTCTTGGCGGAGCTGACCAAGAGCTAATCGCAGTAGCGTTTCAAATCCCGAGGCAAATCCAACGGCCGCACATCGTGCGGTAGAGCATCTTGGTTTGCTGATCTGCGAGGTACGCCGGGTGTCCTATCGCCTTGGAGGCCTTCTTACCCTCAAATCGTACGTATTGCTGCAGTTTTCATTGTTTTAACAAGCAGAAACATGTATAGTTAGCCTGAGCTGTATCCAGGCTCCTGCTAGGCTTTTCTGGCCGCGTTTCACTCCAGTTTTATTGGATTTCCTCACTTCGGGCCAAAACTCTCAAGTTCCGACTCAAGCGTATACCCCGCGCTGCCAACTCAGACTCAATTCCCAAGGAAGAGACCTTCATGACCACCAATTCGCTGCAACTTTCCTCTAACTCTCAGAAGACGACCGGGACCGGCCTAATACTCATTGCCGTGGTCTACGTGGTGGCCTACCTGAGCTGGACGTTCTTGCACGGCGGCAGCGAGGCGAGCCGGCAACTCATCAGTAGCATTGCCCTGCTGCCACTCCGCGTCCTCACTGTTCTATTCGCCTGGCAGATCTCAAATCAGCCCGAATTTGACAGCAAATCTCGCCGTGCGTGGAAATTGCTCTCCTTCGCTTTCCTGGCCCTGCTGCTGGGCGACTGCCTGAGACCTATATCTGGTGGCGTGATTGAGGCTTCCGTCGTGACCCTGTTTGCGAGCATTCTCTCGGCGGCCTTTTACATGTTGCTACTCCTTAGTTTGCTTTCGTTCCCAACCATCTTCAGAACACGCGATGAGCGCGAAAGGTTTTGGCTTGATCTGGGAATTGTGATGATCAGCGGCGGTATTGCCATCTGGTATTTTCTGGTTCACCCGGCGCCGATTGAGATCACCAATGGTTTCCTGGCAACTACTTCCTCTCTAATCAAACCTACAGGAGACCTCGCCATATTGTTTGGCACGGCCACCGTTTTGCTCGCAACGCCGGAGGAGAAAAATCGATTACCGTTTGGTTTTCTGGTACTGGGTCTGCTGCTCTTTTTCGCAGCGGATCTCACCTACGGCCATGTGAGTCTCTACAATAAGCAGCCGAGCAGCGCGTGGGTGGACGCGCTCTGGGCGATGTCGGCGCTAGTCCTATTCATCAGCTGCCAGTTGGGTCGTCGCAGGTTGAGCGAGACCTCCAGTCAACACACGGCAGTAGCCGTCAGGAATTTTCGCCTCTTGCCGTACCTGTCCATTGGATTCGTTTACGGCCTCCTGCTCTATTCAACGTATAACTATTGGACCGAGCCTCTGGGCGGGCTCATCGTTGGAACAGTTGCCCTGACGGCGATGGCCGTAGCTCGACAGATCAGCGCGATCCGATCCGGGGATCGTGCCCACCAGATGATTAAGAGCAACGAAATAAGATTTCAATCTCTGGCCCAGCGCTCATCAGATGTGATCACCATTCTTAACCGGGACCTCTCAATACAATTTACCAGTCCTTCCATCAGTCACGTGTTCGGCTACTCATCAGACCAGCTAGACGGGAAGAAGCTGACCGATTTGATCCACCCCGAAGATCAAACGAGAGCGATCGCATTTTTTACTGACCTCCTTAGACTGCCGGATTCAACGGCAAACATCGAATGGCGCCTGCTGCGAGCCGACAACTCCTGGCGCTTTGTCGAGAATATTTGCACCAACATGATTGCGGAACCGACCATCGAAGGCATTGTGCTCAATTCCCTCGATATCACTAAGAGAAAAGAGGCGGAAGACAAGCTCCAGCATGACGCTTTTCACGACTCGCTCACCGGGCTGCCCAATCGTTCGCTGTTCAAAGAGTATTTGAAGACTGCCATCAGCCGCTCCAAACGTTCCAAGGGCCATCTGTATGCTGTGCTCTTCTGTGATCTCGATCGGTTTAAGAACATCAATGACAGTCTCGGTCACAATATCGGAGATGAGCTGCTAATCAGCATCGCCAGGCGTTTGGAACAGTCAGTCAGACAGAACATCGACATCGTGGCGCGTCTTGGCGGCGACGAATTTGCAATCCTGCTTGACGGCATGGCTGAAACCAATGTCGCTATACACATAACCAGAAGAATTCAGGAGAGCCTGCGAACAGCCATAGACGTGGGAGGTCATGAGATCTTCGCCACCACCAGCGTGGGTATCGCACTCTCTACAACGGGGTACTCTAATCCTGAGGACATCCTGAGAGATGCCGATACAGCGATGTACCGAGCCAAAGCACGAGGTCGCGCCTGCTATGAAATCTTCGATAAGTTCATGCATGCGCGCGCGGTCGCGTTGCTGCAACTCGAGAACGATTTGCGGCGGGCTATTGAGCGAAAAGAGTTTGATGTCTATTACCAACCAATAGTCTCCCTGCGAGATGGCAGCAAGATTACCGGTTTTGAAGCACTGGTCCGCTGGCACCATCCCGAGAGAGGTTTGGTCTCTCCTGCTGACTTTATCTCCGTGGCTGAGGACACGGGACAAATCATCCACCTGGGCAAATGGGTCCTGGAGCGTGCCTGCAGCCAAATGAAGCAGTGGCAGGATCAGTATCCTTCGTATCGCAACCTAACCCTCAGTGTAAACCTCTCTGGGAAACAATTCTTGCAGCCGAACCTTGTGGAACAGATTAAGGGAATATTGGATGAAACCGGCTTTGATCCCCACAATCTACAACTCGAGATCACTGAAAGCGTCGTAATTGAAAACACCGAGATTGTAACTGCTATGCTCATGCGGCTTCATGAACTGGGCATTCAACTTTCTATGGACGACTTTGGCACTGGTTACTCATCGCTCTCCTATCTGCACAACTTCCCTATCGACGTTTTAAAGATCGACCGGTCTTTCATCTCCCGTAAGACAGGTAATGAGAAGAATCAGATAGTCAGTACGATCATTGCCCTGGCGATGAATATGGGCTTGAAGGTTGTCGCGGAAGGAGTGGAAACCGAGGAGCAGTTGGAACATCTTAAGGACATGGATTGTGGTTATGGTCAGGGCTTCCTGTTCTCCTATCCAATGACTGCCAGCGAAACGGAAACGTTAATGGGGCAGACAGAGGTTGCGCACATCAGTGATCAGACTGAGACTGCGGCGTAGCTGCTGCTCACAGAAATCACCGATTTCGGTGACGCCTTTTCTACGAGGTCTTTAGCATACCTTAGGAGCTGTATGGCTGAGACCAGGCCACCCTCAAGAACTCATCGCCCGGTGGGCTGCAAGGGCCAGAATACCGGTAGCAGCCAAAGCACTACGACGAAGACTGCAACCGTCAAAATCGAGCCAACCTTCAGGAAATCGAAGAAGCGATAGCGGCCCGGTGTGTAGACCAGCACGCACGCCGGCTCGAGAGGCGTTAAAAAAGAGCAGGACGCTGCATAAGTAACTCCGACAGCAAAAGCCCTTGGGTTAAGCCCTAGCGCCAGCGCAGTCTTCACTGCTATCGGCAACACGACGAGCGCGGCCGCCTGGTTCGACATTGGTTGCGTAAGCGCAACAGTCATCGCAAAGAAACCAGCAAGGATCGCTAGCGGACCATACTGGGCAGCACCACGGACGATGAGGTCTGCAAGGTATTCATCGGCGCGTGTCTTTTCCATCGCCACGCCAAAACTGATCATGCAGGCTATCAGGACGATCAAACGCCACTCGATCATTTCATACATTTCCGAGGTGCGCAGTGAACGACTAGCCAAAAGAATGAGGGTTCCCAGCAGTACGGCAATGGGCAAAGCAACGATATGTGTAACCGAGAAGAACAGAAATACCGCAAAAGCCAATAGGGCCCAGCGCTGTTTTCCCGGACGCGTTTGGCGTTGAGAGATCTCTTCCAACAACAAGATCTGACCATCGCGCGCAAGTCCTTCGACATGCTCCCTGGTCCCCTGAACCAGCAGCACGTCACCAAAACGCAGTCTCACCCTGCTCATCTTAGACAGCAGATTGACTCCGTGACGATTGATGGCCAACACCACTAGTTGGTAGCGTTGGCGAAACTGTAGACGCTTCAACGTGCTACCGACGAACTCGGAGCTACGCGGCACCATGGCCTCGAAGAGTTCCACGTCGGTTCCCTCAAGGTAGGAGTCACTTAAGGTAAAGTCTGGTTTTATCTCGATTCCAGCCTCGCTCTTCACCCTCAATATGTCTTCTACTCGCCCCTGGACTAGCAATAGATCGCCGGGTTTGATCTTCTCTAATTTATGCGGCGCGATCCGGTACTGTTGAGCGCCACGAAGAATACCCAGCACTGTGAGATCCAGTTCGTCACTAATGCGCGCCTGGGCCAACGTTTTATTGATAAGCGGGGAATCATCTAACACTATTACTTCAGTCATGTACTGCCGAACGTGATACTGCTCGGTGAGAGACGACGGAGATTCTCTGTTGGGCAAGAGGCGCAGGCCGATCAACAACATGTAGAAAACGCCAACGGCAATAATTGGAACGCCCAACTTTGTCAGTTCGAACATCGAAAATGGGGCCATGCCGTAGCGAGGTAAGGCGCCACTCACTGCGAGGTTGGTTGAGGTTCCTATAAGCGTGCAAGTACCACCCAGAATGGCGCCAAAGGCGAGCGGCATCAGAAGCTTTGAAGGACTGATCTTTCGCCGCGCGCCTATTCCCAATACGACCGGAAGGAACATCGCTGTTGTGGTCGTATTCTTCATGAAGGCTGCGCAGAGTGCGGCGGAAAGCATTATTAACGCTGAAATCGCAAACTCGCTGTCGCCTGCGATCCGGTGCAGACGTCTTCCGACCCCATCTATCACGCCGGTCTTTGCTAGTCCTCCCGTCAAGATGAATAGACCAGCAATTGTAATAACGACGTCGTTTCCGAAACCCGCGAATGCCTCGCTTGCAGACAGAACGTTGGTGACGACAAGGCCCATGACCAGTAAGATCGAGACAATTTCGATAGGAATTCGCTCAGTGGAAAAGAGAACGAGCGCAAGCAGCAACAATCCAAGAATAAGGGCTATCTGAGGCGTCATATGAAGATGGAATTATGACACAAGGGGTGCCGCAGGTTGATCAGCCGAACCCCGCTCGAATCAGGTTGGACTATACATTTGGGTGGGTAGTTTCGGAAGGCAATAAGTTCATGCAAATAACAAGACTATCTCTCGTCACCAGAGTTGGTAAAGTCAAGCGCTGAGCGCCGCGTGAAATTAAAGAAACCAGAAGCGCCCTTTCATATATAGAGTAGCTACCGGGTCCACCCCATTTCAGGCTCTTCTGTTTGCAGGCGGATCCGGCCGCTACTGCCCGGTCTGACTTGACTCACGCGCCAATTCCAAATTGAGCCTACATACTTACTTTCTTTGCAGTGTCACGCGCCATCTGCAAGTGCTGTTCAAGTGTAGGTAACGTATTTGACGCAAAGGCTTTTAGGTCTGGATCGGCAGCACCTTCTGCCTGTTCCTGAAATTCCTTCACATCCTTCTCGTGATCTTCGACCATGTTCTTCATGTACTCACGGTCAAACGCGGCGCCGTTGAGTTTCGCTAACTTATCCATCAATTCCTTATGTTCAGAATCGAGCTCAGCTGGTATCAACACTCCCTTACGCAATGCTAACTGCTTTAACTGATCGTTTGCCTTGGAGTGATCATTTACCATGCGTTGGCCAAACTGCTTGACTGCGGGATTCGCGGCTCGCTGCGAGGCCAATTGACCAAACTCAACTTCCGCCAATCCGCCCTGGGCCGCTTTCATCATGAACTCTCGCTCCGCTCCGCTGACTGCGGGGCTTGTAGTTCCAGTGTTTTGGTTAACGTTTGATACTGCCCCCATCGAGTTTGCATTATTGGCGTTACCAACCATGTTATGGTTTGCAGTTTCGCCACATCCAGCCATCAGAACGAGCAGCGCCATTAGAATAGAATAGTAAACTCTCGAACTCATCTCTTCTTCCTCCCTAAGCTTGATGCGAAACTATGACCTGCACTCAAACGCAACCACTTCACACGAGTCTGTTTTTTCCGTCACGAACGGGGCGGACGAAGAGGAAAGAGCGAAGGGGAAAGAGCAAAGGGGGAAAGGGCAAAGGGCAGAGAGCAGAGGGCAAAGAGAAGGTGAGCTTTTGCTCTGACCCCTTACTCTTTCCCCTTCGCCCTTTGCCGGAATATCAGCGCGACGATCGTTTTCTGAGGATCGCGCCTATGCCGGCCAGGCCTGATCCGAGGAGAAGCATTGTGGCCGGCTCCGGGACGGCTGTTGCAGTAATGTTATCAACACCCAAGGTCGCTACGATTCGTGGTATGCCGACGCCAGGTCCCCCGAATGCTGCTGCGGGATTGTGGAACAGGCGTAGCTCAGTCGAATTTGTGAGGGCCCAGTCACTGACATGAGTTTGTCGAGGTTTGAAACGGAAATGGAGCGCCTTCAATCTTAATCGATCGTCTATCTCTAGGCATGCTCTTTCACGGTCATTTTCCCTTGCCCGAAAGACTCTTCTTGAGCACCTCAACCAGATCAACCACTTTCCCCCGGTCTTCTCGTTCCTCAGTTTCGACCTCAACAACGTTCTTCGACCTGGAACCTTTCTTCTTCACGAGTTTTAAGAGGCGCTCAGTCTGTTCGTCCTTCAGGTCGGACACTCGCAACTGTTTCTTGGACTTGCTGGCAATCAGCTTCTCAAACTTCTTTACTTTCGCGGCCGGCACTTTCTTCTTCTCCGGCAACCCTACTTCCCCCGGCGTGCGTATTTCATCAGGGAAACGCATCGTTTCCGCCCGGAGAATTCCGTTATCCGAAAAGATGGCGACAAGGTACTCTTTGCCGCGCATGACAAAGGTGGCAATCCCCGCTTGACCGGTTTTCTTCATTGCCTCCGCAAGCAACTTATAAGCTTTTTCCGAACCAGCAGCCGGCGTCAAAAAATAACCACGTTCAAAATAGATTGGCGGGATCGACTCTTCCTTTACAAACCGAGTAAGGTCGATGTCGCGACTCTTTTCGGGCGCCAGGCGATCTAACTCCTCATCCGTAACCACCACGAACTTTCCGTCGTCCGTTTCATAACCGCGGACCATCTGATCTGCGTCCAGATCGCGTTCGGTCTGTTCGGAAAAATATTTTCTGGCCAAAGGTTCTCCACCAGGCCCCAACATCCTGAGTGGTGACCTGCTCGCCTTGTTCGCAGGAAACAGATTCACGGGAACACTTACGAGACCAAAACTTATGGTACCCGACCAAAATGGCCGTAGCCCACGCTCCTCCTCATCCTCTCTCTTTTGCCGTTTTTGTCTAGGCAGCGCGCTTCTCCTTCTTTAATTTCTGCAGACTCTTGGCTAGCAGGCTATCAAGGGAGGCCGCCTTGCGCTTTGTCTTAACCGACTTCAATTTTGGCGCGCGCCCCTTAGCTTTTTGTTCAATGAATTCCAAAACTCTCTTCCGATACTCGTCTTTGTAATCCCGTGTTTCAAACTCGCCCTCCAACATACCGACCAGGTGCGTAGCCAACTCCAGCTCTTTTTGAGTTGGCGCGCGGCCAGCGGGCTTCGGCAGATCGTCCGCCGAAACAACTTCCTCGGCATTACGGAGTGTAAAGAGGTACAGGTAACCGTTCTCTGCGCGAAGGGCTCCGACATATTGCTTGTTGCGCATCACCCAGTGCGCAATTCCCTCAAGTCCACGTTTATTGAGGGACTCCGCCAGAGCAAAATAGTCAGTCTCATTTCCATCCGGCGCCAAATAGTATGGTCTTTCATACCACTGCTGGGTAATTTTTTCCGCCGGCACAAACTCCGTTATCTCGATGTCGCGCGATGGCTTTGGCTCAAGAGCTTCCAGATCTTCATCGCTAATGATTACGAACCTGCCAGGCTCGATCTCATAGCCTTTTTGGATCTCCTCCTTCGAGACTTCTTCACCCGATTCAGGGTTTACCATGTGCTGCTTTACTCGCTGCAGCCGGCGGTCATCGAGAATGTGAAAGCGAATCGTACGGTCAGTCACAGCGGAATAGAGTTTCACCGGTACTCTTGTACTTCCAAGCTTGAGATTACCCTTCCAGATTGAACGGGCAGCCACCTACATAACCTCGTCAGTTGAATCCGTGGACTCGAAACAATTTGGACAAACGACCGTAAGCTGTCGCTTCTCCACACATGCCTCGCATACTGGTCCATCGCAATCTACGCAGCGATACACTGTCTCGTATACATACAACTGATCGCATGACGGACAGAGTTCTGTTCCCTCTTCCAGCCACCAGGGCCGTAAAGTTCGTTTACGCATGTCTACTCTGTGGATGGAGGCACGTTTAGTTCCATAGTCAAGTGCCTGCTGGTGCAGTCGTCTCACGGGGGCAGGATAACGAAGGGAATGGTAGTCGATACCGCGCTTCGGGTAACCATATCTCGCGACTCTATGGCTGCTTCGTACTTACCTGGCGCCAAAGAGTTCAGAGTTACAAATTTAGCGAAGGTCAGATGGGGAATCGGGTTTTCCTCCAGTTCAGTCACGACGTAATCTATAGGGCCCGTCGTAACCTTACCGTCTTTTCTTAGTGTAACAGTCACCCTAACTTGTGGCGTCTGGGTGTCAGGGTTTTTGGCAGCGTTGTACAGGTTGAAGAATATGATGAGATTATCACCGGCGCGAAACTCATGGCTTGGTGAGGGACGGATTCGGACTGGTCCAAAACTCAGAACATCCGCTGAACTAGCGGTCGATGCGGTCCCAGATGACGCCATTGCTTGCCGGCTAAGAACGACAGAGCTGGTGCGAAACTCGGGTTCTATTTGCGGCAGTGACAGCGATTCCGTCTTTCCCGCCACCTTTCCTGAGATCTCGTCGCGGACCACCAATTCCAATTTGTAGGAACCAGTGGGAAGCTCCAAGTCTTGTCTATAGAAAATATTGTTGTTAACAATGGAATCATACTGGGCCGGACTCAGGCTGACATCAAACTTGCCACCCACGCGTGAAATGATTCGATCTTTCGTGTCTCGAACTACGCCAACGACTGCCAGGTGCATCCACTGTCGATCGCTCTTACGCTCAAACTTGAGAGCGCTTGATGGCACCTCGAAGGATAATGGCGCCGTGTAAAAGTCTTCCCCCGATCTAAATGAGCTCCACTCCACAAAGATGGGAAAATCCGGGCTAAATTCTGCATTGCGAATAAGCGATGCTAGCTTTTTTTCTTCTGGCGACAGTGGAACAATATCCTCGAGGGGAATCGCGTAGTAGCCGGGACGTGCGATTACCTGGTCCTGTCGGTTACGCAGCTCGATCTTTACCTTGCGGAACGCGCCATCGAATTTCTGATCGGTACTGCGATACGCCAGCGTGTATCGGGAACGGATCTGTTGGTCTACACGTGAAAGCTCTTTCGTAATGTCATTGCTTCCTCTTATGAACTCCCCTCCGGTATCTCCCGCGATTCGAAACAAGATATCATGCTCACGATTCAATCCTTCATGACGCACTGTATCGAAGACATTTTCACCGCCTGTTGTCTGAATTCTCTGTTCCTGACCAATACCTGCCGACACACCCGCCAGTGGCGAAGCCGGAACCAACGAACCGGAGCGAGTACCGCCCTCTCGTAAACCTGCAGAGTCGATGATGTAGATTGCTACGTTTGCCCGATTGGCCAAATCGACTGTGCTCTGCACCTGCCAGTCGAGCACCGCAGGAGTCACAAAGCCCTGGGAAAACAGCACGAGCGTTTTCTTACCTGGTATCTGACGCAGTCCTTCGCAGACGGCGGCCAGCGCTGCAAGAATCGGGCGAGATTGTTGCACGCTTAATGCAGTCCTCAATCGAATAAACTGTTGGAGAACTCGCGAGGCTATCATTGACTGTGCAGCAATCGAACCGGCAGCTGCAGTAGTTATGGCTGTGTTGGAGGCGGCGGATTGCTCTCTCAGCTTCTCGATATTTTGTGACAGATCCCTGGCCTCAAAGTTCTTGGAAGAGGTTGAAGCGCTATAGGCGCCCATTACCGCCGATACCAGCTTTGATTTGTCTTGCGTAAAGGGCTGCAAAAGTCGGAGGCTGCTGGAAATGGCAAATACGGCGACCGTATCTTCCAAACCTACCTGCTCGTTAATATACTTGACCGTTCCTTCACGAACGCGGCGTAGATTGGGCAGATCGGTTGTTTGTCCATCCAGCAAGATTGCTATGAAGTTCTTAGGCTGACTGGCAGTAGTGGCAGCTCCTCCTGCAATCCCGCTGCGCTCCTCGCGTCGGCGAGTATCTTTCCCGAGCGGCGAATCAAAAAATTCCAGCTGTTGCTGGAGCCCGTTTTCGTACACGATGAAGTCTTCAGCTTTCAGATCCGAAACATAATTGCCCTTCCTGTCCTTTACTAAAACATCGATATTCACGAGATTTGTCTTTACACTGAGCACATCGTCTTCAGCGTCAGATTTCTGGGCAGGCTGCTGCCCTTGCGATTCCATAAGGCAACACGGATAGAGCAGAAGAAGAATTAGAAGAGTGATGGCCATTCCTGGCGATTTGCCAAAACGCGCTGCAGATTCTTGCATCGGTCTCTCCTTTCCCGCGCGGTGTGCAGTATAGTCCAGGACTCATCGCCTTAGAAGCCGGGCCCTCGCGGGTAGTGTCCTGAACTGAATTTCTCTGCGCCGACTCTGCGTGCTCGGCGTCTCCGCGTCGAGTCATTTTGGGCGATCTATTCAACGCCGAGACGCAAAGAACGCTGAGAACGCGCAGAGCGAACGAAAATTAGGACACGACCCCCTCGCGCGACAACTGGACACTTCACTCCCGAAAAAACTATTGTCCAGGAGAGCGACAGAGACAAAACTAATGAATGGTTCTTCCTCAAGTTCTTACAACAGTAGGCGAAAAGATCATTTCTGACCTGGCACTGTAAACAATCGCGCTCGTAAATGATGACCGGTTACCTTAAGCGAAGTTTTGAAATCGACAATGAGCAGTTTGTGACTGCTTACGATGAGCTACCACTATGGTCTGCGCCTTTTGGTCTGTTACTCCTCGAGAAATTGAAGCTTCGCCCGCGCATGAGAGTCTTAGACGTCGGTTGCGGCACCGGATTTCCCGCACTTGAACTAGCTCAGCGACTGGGAGAGACATCCGTAGTCTATGGTCTCGATCCGTGGCGGGCAGCTCTCAAACGCTTAACGAAGAAGGCTCAGAACTATGGGGTGAAAAATATTCGGCCAATCGAAGGCGATGCAGCAGTGATGAGTTTTTCGGACGGATCATTTGATCTTGTGGTTTCCAATCTCGGCATCAACAATTTTGATAAACCGGAGGATGTTCTTCGTGAAGTCTATAGAGTTTTGAAACCGGCCGGACAAGTTGCACTCACCAGCAATTTCAAAGGCCACATGGATGAGCTTTACACTATCTTCAAGTCGACACTCCGTGAGCTCGGACTAGATATGCTCCTCGAGCCGCTACAAAGACACATCGACCATCGTTCTGATCTCGACAGTCTGTGTTCACGGTTGCAGAATACGGGTTTTACAGTAACGGACCGGCAGAAGAGCTCATTTCGTCTGCGGTTTCTGGACGGGTCATCCGTGTTTCGGCACTATTTTATCCAGCTAGGTTTTTTGGCGGGTTGGAAGCAGGTAGTTCCGGAAAAGCTGCAGATATCAGTCTTCAATCAACTGGAGAGGAATCTCAACGATTACGCAGCCCGGAATGGAGAACTCGCGCTCTCCATTCCGTTTGGCTATGTAGAGGGGACGAGGTGAGGCTCGACCTCCTCAAACCCTTCTTCCGAGTTTTTTATCGTTTTCAAGTTTTGCCAGAGCCCGCCAAATGTAAGGTGGTGGTGGAGTCTGGCCGCGCTCCCAACTGGAAATCCAACGTCTGAGGCCAAGCAAATTAGCTAATTCTTTTTGCGTTAGGCGCAATTTCATCCTGGAGTTTCTGAGCTTCTGACCTTCACTCATCAGTTAGAGTCCTTTTTGCTTCAATATTCTCTCAAATCCATGCTCGGCAGGGTTCTTCCCAGCCGTCGGCTCTCCCTAATTAATATGATTGATAGGCCGTGTACTCCTGAAAACCAGGAAGAAAACTCTCCCTAAGTTTGTCGACTGGATGAGGCTTGGAAAATTGCCTTTGTTTTGTGAGTAAAACGTGGGAGCTACAAGTTTTCAGGTTGAGGCTGAATTTGTAAGCCTGGGTGACTTCTCGACCGTTGCGCACCGGTTCAAAATGTTTGCGGGAATAAGCCACTCGCGGCAGTGCCCACCTTCCCTGCCCCACTCCCATCGCGCCAACTGATCAGAGTCAAGGTCTACCTTCACTTCCAATAGAGCGTCTCCCGGACCAACATCTTCGGGAGCCGTATCCGAGAGCCACACGCCTCTCCATATCCGGTTGTCAAGGAAGTGTCCGGCGCTGTCTTTAAAACCGCTTTGGTAGATCTCGTGAGCGGTTTCAAGAGTTGTGTGATGATAGAGGACTATCCTGTTCTGACTCATCGCATCACATTTCACGTTTCGATTGGGGGGGGCCGGGCTAATTTGCCAAATCAGGGGTAGAAAAGTCAATGGTTTTGTTATCGCTGTTTGCTAGTGAAGGGGCCTGTCCGGTACGCAGGCGTACCAACCTATACGAAGATTTGATATAGTATCCGCACCCCCAAAATTCACCAGAAGTCGGCCGCAACTCCTGGCATTCTTGCCTGGATGGGAGACTGCGGAAATGGGTGGCGACCTGCAACCTGACAGCTCCCCGATCGCTGTGTGAAGGTCAAGTTTTTTCCCTCGAGAGATTCTTATGCTAACCGCTCGACATATATGCTCGTCTTGCCTGTTTATGATCGTCTTGATGATCTGCCCCGTGTGCGTCATTGGCCAGGGTAAAAAGTCAGCCGAGGCCGCAACGGATCCATCCACTGGGAGAGCCTCGGTGCGCCCGGGCCCGGGTCTAGTATCAACAGGCAATGACAAACGGCTAACGACAGATCCAGGAAAGGCCAAACAGTTTCTTAATCAAGGAAGGCGCTATTCCCGGTTGAAGTTGCACGCAGAGGCATTGATCGCCTTCGAATTGGCTGTGCAGCTGAACCCAAATGACGCGGATGCCTACTTTGGCCTGGGTCAGACCTACTTCGAGACCGGGCGCTGGGATGCCGCCATCGACGCATTTGAGCGTGGCTTGCGACTGGACCCCCGCGATAAAGAAGCGTCTACAAGCTTGCGTGCTCTACAGGCAAAAGTTCGAGAACAGAAGAGATCTAAGACCGCGAATGCTCAAACAGGAACCGCAACTTATAAACAGCCGGTTCCCAAGAGTTCCACCCAAGTTGGAATGAACCAAGTTACAAGCAGTGTTCCAGTCACTGGTCTTCGTGGAAACAACTTGGGCAATGGTACCACCGCCTCCGGTCGTAGAGACACAAACAGCTTACCGGCAAATCAGCCATTGCCATCGCAAGATACTAAGTCGACCGAGACTGCGCACATGAATGCTAGCGTTAAGTCTTCAAACACGGCCTCGGATCTAGATGCCGTCTTGCAGAAGTCTGATGAGAATCAAGCGAACAATTCGATGGCGCAGCCAGCTGTAAACCCTCCAATAGTTCTTGCCACTTTGGAGAAGAATGCTGCGCCGGGTACAACGCCGGAGCCGCTCGCGGAGAAGGTCGCTGCGAGAATGTCGAATTCGGCTGTTTCAGCGAGCCTTGAACCTACACGGGTTTACCGAGTCGGAATTGGAGACACTCTCGAGGTTCTCGTTCGCGATCCTCAGATGAGCCAAGGCAACTTATACACAGTCACGGCAACAGGTCTGTTGGAATATCCCGGATTGGTCCAACCCTTACCAGTTGTTGGTTTGACGGTGGAGGAAATCAGCGAAAGACTAAAAAACGAGTTGGTCAGACTGGCGTTGAGCGAGAATCCGGAAATACTCGTAGGCGTGCGAGACTACACCAGCCACACCATCCTGATCAGCGGGCAGGTGAAAGAACCGGGCACAAAGGTTCTTCGCAGAGAGGCGATCCCACTCTATGTGGTGTTGGCGGACGCGCAACTCTTGCCGGAAGGCGAACGCGCCACAGTGATCTCCAACAATGGCGCCAAACCAGCCACGATCGATCTTTCAGATCCGGCAGCGACGAGTCTGTTGATTCGACCTGGCGACGTGATAATGGTCCAGCCGGCGCCCAAGATGTTTTTCTATATAGGTGGGGCCGTGAAGATTCCAGGAGAGAAGACCTTCAGAAAAAATCTGTCTCTCACTCAAGCGATCCTCATGGCAGGGGGCGTGGTAACGAAACCAAAGGAAGCCGAGATCGAACTGGCAAGGGAAGGTCCGGATGGTTTGCTTCATTCAATACAACTCAAGCTTAGGAACCTAAACTCAGGGAAGCTACCCGATCCATCTGTTCAACCAGGCGATAGGATTACTGTATTGCCTGATTAGGGAGCGTGAATGGCTGCAACATCTGCTGCTCCGGAAACAAAATGGTCAACCCCGCTCGCACAAGCTGTCGAGCAAGGAGACTTGTCCTGGGTAAGGTCGCTGCTCACCCGGGGAGCCGATCCTAACGAACGAACAGCCTCGGGACTTACGATGTTAATATGCGCCATTACCAGGGGCCACGAGGATGTTGCGAAACTCCTTATAGAGCACGGTGCCGATGTCAACGCGCGCACCGATCATGGGTTCACACCATTACTCTTCGCAGCGTTTTTTGGTCAGCAAAGTCTAGTGCTTCTACTCCTGGCTCGCGGCGCCGATATAGCTGCTCGCAGCCGATTTGAAACGTCGGCTGAGATGTGGGCCGCCGCCCGAGGATACCTGGATGTGGCAGATTTGCTGAAAAGCGTATCCATGGGCGAAGGGCCAGTCCAATTGTTAACGCCCGCGGAGAGTGTTGAGAAGTCAATTAGGCCCACTGCGATTGAGGCCGCTGAACTGCAAGGGGAAAACTCCAAGGCGCCTCTGGTCGCCACCACGATTGAGGTGACTGAATCGCCGGAGGAAAGTGCTAAGGATTCAGGAAACCGCGCAACCGTTGAAATTGCTCCGCCTCAAACTGTTTCAAAATCGGCACACGCAATCAGTCAACCGAAATTTCGAAGAAATGGTTCACCTTCATCGAAAAAGCGAATAGCCGCCTTAACTGTTGCTGCGGTGTTTACCAGCGGTATTTGTACTTTCTATGCGGCCCGGCCAACTGCCAAATATCCTAATAACGTAGAAGAGAGAAACCAGGCCA
>Ga0214473_10002519_pt1 | contig 22508 bp, 23 predicted proteins | sample RVTome_7_FD_203509 | JGI IMG/M metagenome (GOLD analysis project Ga0214473, IMG submission 203509) | Soil microbial communities from uranium-contaminated site in the Upper Colorado River Basin, Wyoming, United States - RVT98D197 | ecosystem: Environmental > Terrestrial > Soil > Contaminated >... | reverse complement strand
GCTGCCATTCATCGCGTCGAGGAGATGCAGGTAATCCGCCTCCGTGAAGCGGTGGAGCGCTCGTCGCACCAGCCGGTGCAGGTCCAGCTCACGCCGCAGGGCCCGCAACACCTGACTGGACCCCCCATGCAAGACCGTCTCGACGATCCCCAGCGCCCCGAGGAACCCCGTGACGATCCCCCCGACCGTGGAGACCTTCACGTGGCCCGCCGCGTCCCCCACGAGGAGCACGCGGCCCCCGCCCAGCCTGCGCATGGGCGACACCCATCGCTCGTAGACGGGAATCCTCGCCCCCTGGAACTCCAACGCGGTGAGGCCTTGCTTCGCGAGAAACCGCTCCATGGACCGGCGGGTGTCCGCTCCGCGCTCCCCGATCAGACCCAGCACCCCGCGATCCCGAGATTCCGGGATCAGCCAGTAAAAGTAGGGCGTCTCGTTCGGCATGAACCAGACCCGAGCGGTATCCGACGCCAGATCCTTGGGCAGCTTCACCACCGCCTGGAGCAGGGGCGCGGTGCGCTGCCGCGGCCAACCGGCCGCCTGCGCGACGCGGCTGAACGCTCCGTCCGCGCCGACCACCGTTTCGGCCACCACCTCTTCGACGGCACCGTGCGTGCCCTGCTCGAGCAGCACGCCCATCGTCTCGCCACGCGCCCGAAGGCCCACGAACCGCCGGCCCAGGGCCACGCGGGCGCCGGCGCCTTCAGCGAGTGCCCCGAGCTCGCTCGCCAGGGCCGAGCGCTCGATCACGAGGTCGGGACGCCCCAGCGGGATGGTGGCCACGCAGCCGTCGGCGAACAGCTCGTAGCGCTTGACTTCATTCAGAATGGCTCTCCCACCGACCCCATCCAGGACGTCGAGCATGCGGCTGGTCACGATGAGCGTGCGCGGAGCCCCCTCGAGCCCCGCGGCCTGCTCGAATAGCTCGACCTTGGCACCCGCCATGGCCAGGCGGTACGCCGCGAACAGCCCGGCCGTCGAGCCGCCGACGATCACGACCTCTCGGGCCACGTCACCTCCCGTTGCGCTCACTCATGCGGCGTGCTCCTTCTCTCGCTGGGGTCCCGGCTGACAGATCGAGCATGCTCGTAGTCCCCCGGCGTATCAACCCACCAGAACCCCTCGTCCCTGGACAACCGGTGGCCATACAGGCGCTCCCCGGCGGCCAGCATCGACGGAAAGACGTCCCGGCCGAAATCCGAGATGCCCTCCTCCGGGATGAAATCCAGCACCCGAGGCTCCAAGACGAAGATCCCCGCACTCACCCAGTGCGAGAAGACGTCCTCCGGTCGTGGCTTCTCCAGGAATCGCACGACGCGATCGTCCTCATCCAGGCCGACGATGCCGCTCTGGGCCGGGTCATCGCGCCAGTGCACGGCGATGCTCGCGCAGCCGCCCTTGGAGCGGTGAAGCTCGTAGAGCCGCGCCAGGTTGCACGTGCTCAGGTTGTCCCCGTACCAGAGGAAGAACGGGCCATCGAAGAACCAGGCCGCGTTCTTCACCCCGCCCGCCGTGCCCAGGGGCTCGGCCTCCAAGGAGTACGTGATCCGCATCCCCCACCGCGCTCCGTCACCGAGGTGACCCCGAATGACGTCAGGCAAATGGCACAAGTTGATGAGCACCTCGGTCACCCCGAATCCCTGGAGCCACTCGATGGTGTACTCCAGCAGGGGCTTGCCTCCGATGGGCACCATGCACTTGGGAAGGTGATCGGTCAAGGGCCGAAGCCGGATCCCCCGGCCCGCGGCGAGCACCATGGCCTTCCGGGGAAGGCGGCCGTCTCCCGACGTTACAGGTCCACGCTCATCAGCCGGATCAGCCGGCACACCTTCCCGTCCGGTCACTCAGTAGTTCCTGCCGGATGCCATGTACCAGACCGAATCCAGCACGAGCCTGACATCACGCCGGAGAGACCAGGTGTCGATGTACTCGAGATCGAGCTTGATCCACTGGTCGAACTCCTTGGGCTTTCCGCGGACGTGCCAGAGGCAGATCATCCCCGGGGTCACGGTGAGCTTGCGCCGCTGCCAGTCCGCGAATTGCTCCCATTCAGAAGGGCCGACGGGCCGCGGCCCGACCAGACTCATGTCGCCCTTCAGCACGCTCCACAACTGGGGCAATTCGTCGAGGCTGAACCTGCGCAACACGCGTCCCACCCGCGTGACGCGGGGATCGTCCTTCATCTTGAAGGTGGGGCCCTTCCGCTCGTTATGCCGAACCAGCTCCTTCTTCAGCGCGTCCGCGTCGGCCACCATGCTCCGAAACTTGTATCCGGAGAATCGCCGACCGCTGCGTCCCACGACCTCCCACCGGTAGAAACAAGGTCCAGGAGACGACAGCTTGACAAACAGGGCGATCAGGCCCAGAAGCGGCGACAGCAGCACGAGCGCAGAGGCCGAACTGACGATGTCGATGGCGCGCTTGATCACGCGGTATGCGATCGTATGGCAGCAGGGTGCGAGCGGCAGCTCCATCCGGGGTAGCTCGGAGCCGGAACTCATCATGACTTCATCTCCCCATCTAGCGAGGGGCCTGGCTCCTCCGGTGCACCTTGCCAAGCGCTCCAGGTGCTCAACGAACCGCTTCAACACGATCCGGCGATCGAATCGCTCCTCTGCGATCCGTCGTCCGTTCTGGGCCAGTCGAGCGGCTTCCTCCGCATTATCACAGAGCATCCGGACAGTTCAGGTCAGCGCATCCGTCTCTTCCGGTGGCGCCCCGAACGCGACCGCGTGGTCCTCCACAAGACCCCCGGTCTCGCTGTCCGGGCTGACTGGCGCCATGGCCAGCCGGCTGAACGGGCGCATTCGGACGCACGACATCCGATATCTCGTACATCCATCTTGTGACGAGCCCTCAGGGGTGGGGCACTGCTACGTCGTAGTCGTACTGCTGCCAGCACCTGCTGGCACAGGCGGTCGAGACGCTCGACCCATTCGTGCCAAGGATGGTGAACATCTTCATGCCGCCGGCCCGGCGAACGCGTACTCGTGCTGCGCCAGCTCTGCGATCATCGCGTTGATGCCCGGGGGCGCCTCACATCCCGCCGCCCGCCACAACACCCCGTTCAGATTGGCGTTCTCGGTATCCAGGCTCCGATCGATGGGGACCGACGCCTCCACGGGTCGGATCGTGATGTCCGACCGGTCGAAGTGACGTGCGAACATCTGGAGCAGCTCCGCCTTGTTCACCACTTCGGCCGGCACGACGTGCTGCAGCGTCGGCAACTCCAAGTTCTCCCTGATGATTCCCGCGCAGATGCGGGCGATGTGCAGGGTCGTGACCCCGTTCCACACGTGGTTGGTGAAGCCGTTCGCCTGGGCGCCGCGCGGCTGCCGGCGGAACCATTCGAGCAGAGAGACGTAGCTCTTTGGTTCCGGCCCCACGAAGGAGCACCGCAGCAAGTGCACGTGGTCGAGGCGGGCCTCGCCGAGGCTCTTGGTCTTGCCGTACACGTCGAGGGAATCGTGCCTGTCGCTCTCGAGGTAGCGCCCGCGCGTGCCTGCGTAGACGCAGTCGGTCGCAAACTGGATTACCCGCGCGCCCCGGTCCCCCGCGAATCGCGCCAGATCGAACGGAAACTGGGAGTTCACGCGAATCGCGCGCTCCACCTCCCCCGGGTTCTCGTCGCGGATGTACGGCTTGATGATGCCGATCGCGTTGATGTACCAATCGATGGCGCCGAGGGCCTCAAGGCCGAACAGTGTCGTCTCCCGCGTACCGACATCCAGCACGTGCCACTCGACGCCGGGCAGCCGCGGGTACTGGGAGGAAGCCGCCTCGCTACTGCGCGCGGTGGCGATCAGCACGAGTCCGTCCGCGCGCCCGAGCACGTCGACCAGCATCGATCCCAGCATGCCGGTTCCGCCCACCACCGCTACCCTCGCACGTGTCATCACCCCCTACCTTTCCACCACGTCCCAGATATCCCAGTATCTGGCGTCATACCTCACATCGTCGCGTTGAGACTCCGCGATCGAGGCGGTCGAGAAAAACAGCACGCGCGCGTCGGCCGTCAGCGGCATGACCCGATTGGCGTAGCCGGGAGGAATGTACAACACGGCGGACCGACGCTCCGACAGCACGTGCCGGGAGATGGGCGTCTCCTTCGAAGGCGTCTCCCAGTCGTCAACGGGCACCGCGCCGACTAGGGCCGCGCCCCGCACGACCATCACGTACTTCCCCTCGCGCCGCTGCGCGTGCCAGGCGCGCACGAAACTGGCCCGATTGTTGGAGACCAGGAAGCAGCGCCGCACGCTCTCAAGGTTGAACTCATTGACAAAGCTGACCTCCCTCCGATCGTCGACGGCCATCATGCCCTCGATCAATCGAACACCCTCGCCCACGGCTCGTTCCTCCTTCACCACACTGTCACCCGATGCGGCTTGTGCGCGGCTAGTCGTAGCGGCTGACGAATCCCCGCCACACCAACCTCACCCTCCGGGGTCAAACCCTTCACCTCGTCGATGCCATCGACGATCGAGCAGTCGGGCGTGAAGCGGATCTCTCGTCTCGCCTTGTCGCTGCTCACCGGGTACTCGCGCATCCTGGAATGTCATCTCCGTCCTCCTGCGGAAGTTGTTCTGACGTGGTCCCGACCGCGCGGCCTCGACATCGGCCCACCTGGCGACGACCGGCAGAGAGCCAGCTCGTGGAAGAGATGCGTGCTGGCCCGCACTTCGGGCGGGAACCGATCCGTCAACATGAGGATCCGCATCAGGTCAGGCCGTCGTCACGGAAGGAGCGCCGGATGTCGAGGTGGTAGTCGGAGGGCTTGTGTCGCCCGAACCTCCCCTCCTCGAGGCGCGCTAGGAGGTCCTCAGCGATCCGTCCCGAAGACTTCCCGTCGCCGAGCGGGTTGGGCCAGGTCTGTCCATAGAGAGCCTCGAGCTTCCGCAGCGCCTCTGGGATCGGATGCTTTTCCGGCTCCGCGGGGTCGAACTTCACGCTCGAGCCGACGTCATAGACCTGTGGCCGTTCAGTCGCCTTCCGAAGCTGGAGCGAGGGCACCTGCAGAACGCAGGTCTCTTCGACGACGGTGCCCGAGTCCGTGATGACGCCGCGCGAGCGCGTCATCAGGACGAGCATCTCCTCGTACCCGATCGGGTCGACAATCGTCACGTTCCCGGGCACCCACAGATTGTGCTCCTTGATCACCTTCTGCGTGCGATAGCTCGCCGCGAAATACACCCGGCGCTTCGTCGAGCCGGTCAGCGCGAAAATGTTCTTCAGTGACGGAAGAATGTGGACGTTCTCCCGCCGGTGGCAGGTCATGAGGTAGTACTCACCCTTCACGATTCCGCGGCTCCCGAAGAAGGCGTCGCTGGCGAGACGCTCGTAGTAGTCCTGCTTCTCGTAGTAGTACTTGTTGAGCACGTCCACGATTGGGTTCCCCACGACCACGATGCTCTCGGGGTTCAGGCCCTCGGCGATCCCCTGGTGCTTGTACTCGTCGAAATAGGTGTAGATCACGTCCGAGAGGTGATCGATCAGCGTCCGGTACTTCTCTTCGGGCATGCGCCAGTCGTACGCGCGCATGCAGCCCTCGATGTGGACGACCGGGATGTTCTGCTGGGCGGCGGCGAGCGATCCCATCACCGTGTTCGTGTCGCCCAGGAACACCGCCGCCTCGGGCTCGAGCTCCTCCAGCACCGGGTAGAGCCGCGCGATGACCGCCGCGCTGATCTCCGCGTCCGTGTGCCCCCCGGCGGTCAGCTCGATCTCCGGCGGCTTCACGCCCAGCTCGCGGAAGAAGATGTCCTTCAGATTGTCCGAGTAGTGCTGGCCCGACCATATGAAGCGGACATCGTAGCGCGGGTCGGAACGGATGATGTTCAGGATCAGGCACGACCGAATGACGTCCGGACGGATTCCGAGGATCACCGCCAGTCTCTTCTTGGTCACCGTGTCATCCCCTCGAGGGCCAGTTCTCTCACGGCTTCGGCCATTTCCTGCCCGGCGCCGAACAACTGCCGAAGGCCGCGGTACCGCGAGACCAGCGTGCGCGTCACCGGCCCGCCGGGCGTGGACCCGGGGGTCACGACCACCCGGCGCCCGAACGCCTCTCTGAAGAGTTGCAGCAACTCGAACTTCGAGAGTGCGCGATTCGGAACGAAGTGGTGCACCGGCGACTCGTCGCGTAGCGCCTTGAACGCATCCTGCTGGATGATGCGCTGGCAGAGCCGGGCGAACTGGAGGGACGTCACGCCGCTCCAGAGGGAGTCGGTGTACCCGATGACCTCCTTGCCGTCCGGCAAGCCCATGAACCACTCGAGCAGGCCACGGCATCCCCCGGGGTCGAGCCCGACGATCGAGCAGCGGAGCGTCAGGACCTCCGGCGCCGCCACTTCGCCGAGGCTCTTGGTCTTGCCGTAGGCGTCGAGGCAATCGTGGGGCGCGTCCTCGGCGCAGGCGCCCGCCGCACCCGAGAACACGCCGTCAGTCGAGATATGGAGGGCCCGCGCGTCGACCTCGGCCGCGACCGCGGCCACCTCGTGCGGCAGGATCGCGTTGACGCGAATCGCCGCTTCCACGGCCCGCGGATCGCGCTCGTCGAACGCCGCCTTGGTCGTCCCGATGCAGTTGATGACGAACCGGTACCCTCCCCGGCGCCGCCAGAGCGCGCGCAGGCCCTCGGCGCCGGCAACGGCGTCGAAGTAGAGCGGCGACGACGGCGTCGAGCGCTCGGTGCCTTCGACCTCGATCCCCTCCGCACGGGACAGGACGCCGGTGACCACGTGTCCCAGCATGCCGGTGCGCCCGAGGACCAGAACGCGCATCACGCCGGCATGATCCGGACGTCGGGCAAGGGGATGATGAACCTCCCGCCCCGCCCGAGGTAGTCGATCCGCCGCTTCTTCACCTCTTCCGCGAAGCTCCAGGCGAACAGCAGCACGTAATCGGGCCAGGCTTCTTCGGCCGCCGCCCAGGGCTTGATCGGCACGTGGCTGCCCGGCGTATAGAAACCGTGCTTGGCCGGCGCGTCGTCCACGACGAAATCTAGGTGCGCGGTGTCGATGCCGCAGAACGCCATGATCGTCGTCGCCCGCCCGGACGCCCCGTACCCGATGATCCGGCGGCCTTCCCACTTAAGCTTCCCCAGCAGGTCCATCAGGTCGGCGCGTGTCTTCGCCACCCGGTCCGCGTACGCGAGGTACGTCTTGACGGTGTCGAATCCGTGGGCCCGCTCGTACTCCCGCAACCCGGCCACGCTCGGCGCCACCGGCTCCCTCCGCCCCCCGAGGTTCCGAGCATAGTACCGGATCGTCCCCGCGCGGAGCGGCAGCCGCTTGATGTCGAAGATCTCCATTCCGAACCGCGCGAGGAACTTCACGAGGCTGGCGAGCGAGTAGTAGCTCATGTGCTCGTGGTACATCATGTCGTACTGCAGCTCCTCGAGTACGATCCCCAGGTAGTACACCTCGAAGACGAAGACGCCGTCGGGCTTCAAGAGCGCCTTGATCCCCTTCATCACGTCGACCATGTCGTCGATGTGGGCGAACGAGAAGCTCGAGACGACAGCGTCGGCCGCGCCGTGGGCGGATCGGACGCGCTCCCCGACGGCGACCCCGAAGAAATCGTTCACCACCTCGATGCCGGGATCGCGGATCGTGTCCACGACGTTGGTGGCAGGGTCGACCCCGACGCACCGCATTCCGAGCTCGTGGAGCGGCCGGAGAAAGACGCCGTCGTTGCACCCCAGCTCGACGACGAGCGAGCCTCGCCCGAGCGAGAACCGCTCGCCCATCTCCTTCGCGAAATCGGCAAAATGCTCCACGAGCGTCCGGATCGCCGACGAGAAGTAGAAGTAGTTCTTGAACAGGACTTCCTTCGGAATCACGTCGTTCACCTGCACGAGCGTGCAGTCCTCGCAGAAGTAGATCCCCAGCGGATACACGCGCTCGTCGGGGATCTCCTCGGCTTTCAGGAACGCGCCGGCGAGCGGCACGTCGCCGAAATCGAGGAACCTGACGAGACGCTGACTGTCGCACAGCCGGCAGCGCTCGCGATGCGTGTACTCGCCCCGCCGCGTGATCGTCGCTGCCACTCACGCCTCCCTGGGGCGGATGCCGAAGAATGCCCTGACCGGGTATTTGAGGTACTGCGCGAAGACGCTCGGCCGGTACCGGAAGCTCGACGGCCTCTGCTCCGCCCTCCGGCTCGTCAGCGTGTGGGGAACCTCGCAGAAGGAGGCCCCTTGGAACCTGGCACAGTACAGCTCTTGCATGATCACCGAGAACCCTGGCTCGGTCAGCCGCATCCTCGCGAGCAGGTCCAGCTTCACCGCCCGGAAGCCGTTCGTGCAGTCGGCGACCGGCACGCCCAGGAGCCAGCCCGCGAGCTTGTTCCCCACGACCGAGACCACCACCCGGTGCGCGGGGACGCCCACCATACCGCCCCCGGCCACGTAGCGCGAGCCCTTGATGACGTCCACGCCTTCCAGCATCCGCTCCACGAACGACGGGATGTACTTCGGGTCATTTGTCAGGTCGCTGTCCATGAAGAGCGCGTAGACGAAACCCTCGGCGCGGGCCCGGGCGATCCCCGTGAGGAGTGCCTGCCCGTACCCGCGGTTCCCCGGGTGGCGCTCGACCAACAGACTCGGGAAGTCCGCGCGCAACCGATCGAGGATCTCGCCGGTCCGATCCGCGCTGCCGTCGTCGACGACGATCAGGCCGCTCTGGTGCGGGAGCGCGGCCAACGTCTGGAGCACGGCTCGCACGCACCGCTCGGCGTTCGGCTCCTCGTCGTACATAGGGATGACGATGCCGAAGCTGACGGTCGCCGCTAGAACCATGACAGCCCGAGCCGGTGCAGCCACGCCCGGAACAGCACGTAGCTGTAGCTGCACGCCTCGCGCAGGACCCGAAATTGAGAGATGCCTCGGCGCCGGAAAGATTGGCGGCCAGGAACGAACACGACCTTGCCGCCGCTCAGCCAGACCTTGAACGTGATCTCCGGGACGACCGCGACGTCGTTGTGTCGGGTCCCGATCGCGAGGAGGTGGACCCGGTCTACCAGCTTGAAGGAGCAGGTCGGGTCGCGGATGTCCCACCCCAGCAGCAGGCGCACCAGCGAGCGGTAGACCGTCTGATACGCCCGGAACCGGGACGGGATGCCCTCCTGGTCTTCCGGCCGTTCGTAGCGCGAGCACTGCACGAGCTGCGCCCCTTGCCGCGCCTGGGCTAGGTACTCGCCGAGCATCTCGATCGGATGCGAGCCGTCGGCCGCGACGAGAAGGCAGTAGCGGCCCGTCGCGCAGGCGAGGCCGTACCGGATCAGCGCGCCGTAGCCCTTCCGGGGCTCGAACCGATGGATGATCCGGATGTTGAGCGCCAGGTGCTTGGTCTGCAGCATCTTGGCGACGTCGATCGTGTCGTCGATGCTCGCGTCGTCCAGGATGATCGTCTCGACGTCCAGGTCGGCGCGGATCGCCAGCTTCTCGAGCCGCTCGATGAGCAGCGGGAGGCTGTCGGCCTCGTTCAGGCACGGGATCAGGATGCTCAGCTCGGGCATGCTACCGCTCGGTCACCTCCCACGGATTCCAGTGGTAGGCGTCGAACCGGACGTCGTCCTGCCGGCTCTCCGCCACCGAGGCCGTCGAGAAGAAGACCAGTTTCGTCCCGGCGGTCAGCGTCATGAATCCGTTCGCGAAGCCCGGTGGAATGTGGAGCACCGCCGGCTTCTCCGCCGACAGCACATAACGATGCACCGGGAGGGCCTTCGACGGATTGGCCCAGTCGTCGATCTCGACGGCGGCGACAATGGCGCAGCCGACCAGCGCCGTCACGCACTTGGCCTCGCGCCGGTGGCCGTGCCAGGCGCGGACGAATCCGGCGCGGTGGTTGCTGACGACGTAAAACCGGCGGACGCCGTCAAAGGTGAAGTCGTTGACGAAGCTGAGCGAGCCGCGGTCGTCCACCGCGAGGCTGCCCTCGATCAGCCTCGGTTCAGCCAATAGGCCGGACCTCGAACCCAAGCGGCGACGACGGCTTGTCGAGGACTCCGCGGAGGAACCGCTGGTTCGAATACCGCGACAGGCTGATGTTCTTGATGCGGCCGGCCTCGAGGATCGCCTTGAGCTCGGCGATCCCGTCCTCCACCGAATGCTTGGGCTTGAAGCCGAAGGCCGCGACGGCCTTGTCGCTGGTCACGCGGTAGTTGCGGTTGTCCTGGAACTTCAGGTCGGTCCGCTCGACCTCGAGGTCGGTGAACTGCGCCTTCAGGCAGTCGGCCAGGTCGGCGATCCGCATGTTCACGGCGTGGAGGTTGAAGATCCCCGTGTCCGACGTCTCGAGGGTCTGGATGATGGCCCCCGCCACGTCCTTGACGTGGAGCAGCGGACGATACTGGTTCCCGCCGAACACGCTGATCTTCCGGTACACGTACGCCTTCGCGGTGAGCACGTTGACCGCCAGGTCCATGCGGATGCGAGAGAAATGGTCCGCGACGCCGAACAGCGTCCCGAGACGGAACATGATCGCGTTCCTGCCGATCAGATGTCCCTCGGCGGCGAGCTTCGTCTGGGCGTAGATGGAGAGTGGGTTGACGGGCGAGCTCTCGTCCAGCACGTCGTCGTTCGCGCCGTAGACCGAGCACGTCGAGGTGAAGAGGATCCGGCCGTCGAACTCGTGGGCGAGGCGCCGCACGGCCACGTCGTTGAGCTCGACCGTGAGGTCGGGGTTCAGCGCGCAGGCGCCGTCGCCGACGAACGCCGCGAGCCATACTACGACGTCTGCCCAGCGGAGGTGCGGCAGGAGCTTCTCCGTGTCTTGGACATCGCCCAGGACGAACTCCAGCGGCTTGCGGTACGACTCCTCGTACACGAGCGAGTCGTAGACCCGCACGTCGTGCGCCGTTTCCAGCAGCTGGTCGGTCAGCGCGCCGCCCACGTATCCCGCCCCGCCGACCACCAACACCTTAGCCATTCGGCCTCCCCCGGTACCAGAGACTGGTTACTGTATAGCGTGCGACCCGCCGACGCGGCAAGGTAATTTTACGCTGCGCCCGGGCCGGTGGCAGCGGCCTGCTCGAGTACAGCAACGAGCGACGGCACCGACTTCCCCCTTCCGCACTGGGCGGCTCTCGATCTGGCCTCGGCGGCCAGGCGCCGGCGCTGGTCTGCCCGGGCCAGAAGCTCGATCGCCTGCTCGGCCAGCGCGCTGGCGTGAGCATAGTTCGTTTAGGCGGCCGACAACCTCTTCGATGTTCTCGTCCTCGTTCAGGCACGGGATCATGAGGCTCAGCTCGGGCATGCGGAATCCTCAGCTGACACGCCCATCGCCCTCAAGACGGAAAATCAGGAAGCCCTCGCGCTCGAGGACCAGCGGATAGCGCCCTCGCAGGCGCTCGATGGCGGCCCTCACCGGGGCCTGATCCCGATCATGTGCGAACTGCGAGAAAAGCGGAAGCCATCTCGACGGGGTCGGGTCGGAGCTCGGTCCCCGCGTGACGACCATGTACCGTGCGCCGCGGGTGGCAAATCGCGAAAGGCGGAAGTCGGAGTCGGACTCCGGCGCGGAGTCGAGATCGACCACGTTCCAGCCGCGGCGCCGAGCATAATAGAGGATGGTGGGGTAGGCTTCGGAGGCCGTGTCGGTATGCATTGGGGCGACCACGACGAGGCTCCCCGCGGGTGTCGCTCCGGAGAGCGCCGTGCCGGCGGCGTAGGCGGTCCGGTCCAGCGTGGCGGCGTGCGCCAGGGGGAAGCCGATCCAGACTACCGCGGTGCCGGCAAAGGTGATGGCCGCGGCACGCCGGAGGGCGCTGCGCCCCACCCACCATGATCGCCACGCAGCGCTGGCGCCGAAACCCGCCGCGAGGGCCAGGCCCGGCACGAGTGGCAGACTGTAGTAGTTGTGCCCGGTCAGGGCCTTGAAGAACAGCAGCACATAGGGCACCGATCCGGCGATCCACCAGACAGCGGGTGACCTGCCGGCACGGCCGGCGCGGAACTCGACGGCCAAGCCGCGGAGCACGAGCCAGGCGCCGTGGAGCCCGAGCACCAAGTAGCCGAGGTACGCGGCGATGCGGAACCAACCGCGGGGGCTCACACGAGACACCCCCTGCCCGAAGAGGTGTGCGGCCAGCTGCGCCGTGCCCCACTCGGGGTAGTTCGCAGCGTTCACGGCTCCGGCGTGCCTCAACCACAGAACCGTGACGGCGGCGCCGACCGTCGCGAGCGCCGACATTGCCAGCACGTCGCGGCGTCCGGGCCTTCCCGGCGCCAGCACTGCCCAGAGCAGCCCGCCGGCCATCCCGAACACGAGTGGCTCGTTCATCAGCCACCCGGCGAGCAGCGCGGCGAAGCCCGGCACGAGCGTCGTTGCCGCAAGCCCCCCGGATCGCCACGCGAGCAGCCGCTCCGTTGCTACCAGCCCCAACGCGAGGGTCGCCATGTTCATCATGAACGCGCGGCTGACAAACACGACTAGCGGGCACAGGAGGAAGGCGAGGGTGGCCCAATACGCAACGTCGCGCTCGTAGACACGCGCCGCGAGGCGGTACAGGAACACTGCTGCCACGACACAGAACAGCAGCGACACGAGCCGGCCGGCGATGTCGTGCTCCCCCGCGACCACCCACACCGCCGCCACGACCGCCTGATACAGCGGGAACTCCTGGATGACGTATCCCGGCCGGTCACCCGCCCAGTCGATACGTGTATGGAGCACGTCGAAGCGGTCTTCCAGGAGGTTGCGGGTGATCATCGCTGTCTGGGTCTGTCGCACGCTGTGCATATCCACGAGCGGCGCGTCGATCTGGTACAGCCGCGGGATCGCGAAGGCAAGCGCGAGGACGAGCCAGCGCGCCCGCGTCACGCGGCCCTCCCGGCCTTGCGGGCCTGCGCCCGTTCGCGTCGACGCCGCCACAGGTACCGGACGATGAAGCCAACCGGCGGCACGAAGGTCCAGTGGTGCCTCAGGAGCATCCGCGCGAGCGCCGCCGAAACGGGGTCGCGCTCAGACAGCCTGAAGGTCGCGATGCCCGCGACCAGCCCAGCCAGGCGGTAGAGCATCTCGATCAACGAGTGGCGCGAACTCATCAGCATCCACGCGGCTGAGCGGGGAATCGTAAGTGGCAGGAACCGGAGCGGGACGTAGCGGAGGTTAAACCACATCTCGTTGCGCGCCCAGTACCACACGCCCTTCTTCGGACGAGAAGTCTCGGCGAAGCTGTGGTAGACCACCACCTCGGGGTCGTAGCGCACGCCGTGGCCCGCACGCATCAGGCGGACGGCGAGATCGTACTCGTTCGTGTAGATAAACAGCCGGCGGTCATACATCCCGCAGGCGACGACGGCCGAGCGGCGCAGGATCGCACCGCCCCCCCAGAAGCTCGTGTACGGCTCGTCGACCGACGCAGGCCCCTTGGTGCAAACCTTCCCAGTGCGCGGGTGGAGTATACGCGCCCCGATGGCGGCGATCGTCGGGTCGCGCTCAATCTGTGAGACCAGGCGAGCAATCGCCCCCGGCGCCGGGTAGCTGTCGTCGTCGAGCACCACGACGTACTCGCCCGCCGCGTTGAGGATGCCGACGTTGAAGCCCTCGATACCCAGGTTGAAGGGCAGAAGGATCAGACGGGCTTCGGGAAACTCGGTCCGGACCATCGCGACCGAGTCGTCGATGGACCCGTTATCCACCACGATGATCTCACGGTTCGCGTAGGTCGAGCGCCTCAGTTCCAGAAGCGAGGTGCGCAGCTCGGCGCACCGGTTCCAGCTCAGGATGACCGCGGAGACGAGTGGCTCCCGACCTGGTTCCGTCACTTCGTCTCCATGGCGTCGGTGGCCGCGGTGGCCCAAACCTTGATGACGTCGCCCATTCGCAGGCCGTTGAGCGCGAGGGCGACGGGAAAGGCAAGCAAGCGCAGGGTGGCCGACGCCGTGAGCGACGCCAGCCTGCGCGCCAGCGGCTCGGGCGCGAGCCACGGGTGGAGCGCGAGGCCCACACTGGCGAGAAGGGAATACGGGCCACCGACGTACCGAACGCTCCGGATACGGAAGCCCGCGCCAACGAGGTACTGCCGCAAGGTCGCCGGGCTGAAGGCGAAGCAGTGCCTCGGTACGTCGTACCCCACCCAGTGGCGGCCGAACACGCGACGGGCGACCGAGGCGTCATTCGGCACACTGAGGACCAGCGTTCCGCCCGGCCGGAGTATCCGCCGGATCTCCGCGAGGAAAGCCCCGGGGGCAGGCAGGTGCTCCAGCACCTGCCAGGCGGTGACAACGGCGAAGAAGCCATCGGGATATCCCGCCTCCTCGAGCGAGCCGCGCAAGGCGTACACGCCGGCACCAGCGGCGCGTGCAATGGCACCGGCGTTGATGTCGATGCCGTGACACTCGAGGCCGGCAGCCAGGAACGGGAGCAGGAACTGCCCGTCCCCGCAGCCCACGTCGAGGATCCGGTCACCCGGCGTCAGTCGGAACCCCCGGGGGAACAGTATCTGGCGTAGCCGTTCTACGAATGCGCCCGTCGCCGAGATCCGCGGTTGCGCCCCCGTTCCCCGCTGGTGGTAGCTGTAGTACATGTCCGGGTACAGTGCCGGCAGCAGCGAGGCGGGCGGTAGCGGCCACAGAAAGGCGAGGCCGCACACACGGCACTCGAACAACGTGAACCGCCCGGCGACCGGGGACATGCGGTCGGAGCCTGTGAAGCGCGGCCGCCGCGACGCGGAGCCGCAAAGGTTGCAGCGGGGAACGGCATCGTCCATCTCTCCGCCTCGCGCGCCCGTGTCCGGGTCAACCTTCCGCTCCCGCACCTCGGGCGAAATCACAGCGGCTTGCGGAACACCGTCAGCGTGTCGACTGCCTCGACCATCTGCCACCCGGACCTCCCGGCGATCTCCGCCGCGAGCCGCTTGGGCCCCTCCCACAGGCTGGCAGACGTGGAATCATGGAACAGAAGGTACCCGCCCGGCTCGACGAACGGCGACCACTCCTCGAAGTCGCGCCGCACAGCAGCGTATTCGTGGTTCCCATCGATGAACAACAGCGTGATCGGCCCGTGCCACTGGCGAGCGGCGTCAAAACTGAAACCCTTCACGAGCTCGAAGTTGTCGAAGCCTTGGGACCGGAGGAATGCCTCCACATCGCGGCGCCGCGGCTTCGTCGCATAGTAGGCCGCACAGACCGCGCCGGTCGAAACGAACGCGGGATCCTCGAGCCGCTGCTGTTCGTTGAGGCTGTCCTCGAACGGATCGATGGCGACGACGCGAGCGCGCCCGGCGCGCGCGCCGGAGCACAGGAAGTACGTGCTTCCCCCGCTGTAACACCCGATCTCGACCAGGGTGCCGTCGGTAGCCCTGCGGGCGTAGCGGTACAACGTGCGGCGCTCGCGGTAGGACAGGAGAACCCTGACCCCCGGCGGGACATACCGCACGGCACAAGGGAAGAGCGCGCACTTGATCGGCTGGTAGACGTGCGTGTAGGTCCACTGCAGGGTCGCCTGAGCAAGCACCTTGAGTTCCATCACGGCACGGTCGGATCCCTTCGCCGCGGCCGAGTACCGGCGGGGGCGTCCGTGGCATCTACACGAGCGACCTCACGCTGCGAGCGGTGCCGGGGTTCTTCGGGCCGGGGCCGGCCGGGGGTGTCAGCCACCTGAGGGCCTCCCTGCCCGCTGGTCGACCCGCTCAGCCGGGCGCCGACCCTGCGCAGCAGCAGCCAGACGAATGCCGCCACCTCGCGGAGGTAACGCGGACCGAGCCGCCGCGGCTCCTGGGCGGCGCGGTACACCCACTCTAGGCAGAGACGGCTCACGAGGGCGTGAGCCACCTGCCGCCGGCCCGCAAACACGTCGAACATCCCGCCCACGAGCACGCAGACGCCCGCGTACCCACCGGCGAGCAGCCGATCCGCGAAGTCCTCGCGCAGGCCATGGGGCAGCGCGACGAGAACGAGGTCCGGCGCGGTCTCCGCGACCGCTCGCGCGGCGGCCTGGCCGCCGTCCGCGACGCCCCCTCGCCCGTCCCGCGTGCCGAGGATGCGAAGCCCGGGGAAGCGCTGCCGCAACTCCGCCGCGGCCGCGTCGGCCACACCGGGCTCACCGCCAACAAGGAAGAGCGAAAATCCGCGCCGCGCGGCCGTCTCCACCACGCGCCACCAAAGCCGCGGGCCGCCCACCATCTCCGGGAGGGGCTCGAGCGTGAGCCGCGAAAGGTAGACGAGGGGCCGCCCGTCCACGGACACGAGGTCGCACCGCTCGTAGAATGCGCGGATCCCGGGCTCCTGGTCGCACTCCAGCAGCACGGCGACGTTCTTCGCGGCCACGACGCGCGCAGCCCGAGCATCCACGAAGCCCTCCACCGCGGCCGCCGCCTCCTCGAGGCTCAGCCGATGGAAGGTCTGCCCAAAGAGGGTCGTCCGGGGCAGGTCGGGCGCCGGCGCGGGGGAGCCCGCGCGCTGCGGCTCACTCACCGGTGCAACCGGTTCCCGGAGCCGGCGCGGCCGCGGCCGACCCGATCACCTCGTCGAGGAGCGCCCCGAGGTGCTTCGCCACGCGCAGGCTGTCGAACCGCTCCGCAACGAGGACGCGCCCGGCCCGGCCGAAGCGCCGACGCAGGTCGCTATCGGCGACGAGGGTCGCGAGCCTGTCCTCGAGCGTGGCCACGTCGCCCCGCTCGATCAGGTAGCCGCTAACCCCGTCCTCGACGACGTCGCGCATCGCACCGACCCGCGTCGTGACTACCGGCACGCCCATGGCCATGGCCTCCAGCACCGCCATCGACAGCCCCTCGGAATAGGACGGCAGCACGAAGATGTCGGCGGCCGCCAACTCCGCCCACTTCCGGTCGCCGACGAGGAGCCCGAGATACTGGGCGCCTTGCTCCGCCGTGTGGGCCAAGAACTCCGTGATCACGCCCTCCGCCGCCGCGAACCGGTCGCGCAACGCCTCGGGCAGGTACTCCGGGCGGAAAAAACTCTCGTCGCGCGGGAGGACGATCTCCCCGGCGAAGCGAAGCCGGACGCTCGGGAACCGCCGGTGCAGCCGCCGGAACACAGGCGCGAGATCGGCGAAGCCCTTCCGGAACGACACGTCGCCCAGGTACAGCACCGTCACCTCGGCCCGATGCTCGTCCTCCGCCCCGTTGCCGGCGGGCCGCGGCGGCAAACTCCCCAACACGATGCCGTTGGGCAGGACGCGGATCCGGTCGGCGCGCACGAACCCCGCCAACGCCGGCGCGATGTCCCGCCCGAGCACGAGCAACAGGCGGAGCTGGCCGAGCACGTAGCGCACGAGTCGCCGCATCAGGCCGGGCAGCGTGGTGACGAAGGCCGGGAACAGCTCGTTCTGATGGTAGTGCGCCACCACTTGCCGGCCCAGGGCGCGTGCTGAGAGGATCACGGCCGCGTCCTTCAGCAGGCCGGTCCGGCTCATGCTGAGTGTCGTGAACACAGCCCGCGGGCGCGTGCGAACGACCGCCGCCGCTAGGCGCACGCAGAGGCCCAGCGTCCCAACCACGCCTTCCAGATCCAGGCGGCCGCGCGTCCGGTTGCTTGCACGGATGTTGCCGTTGACGACGACGATCGAAAAGCGCTCCCGCAGCGGCGACTCGAGCAGGGCCCGGCAGGCGGCCTCGACCCCGCCGAACGGGGGCGGCAGGGGAACGACGAATAGGAGCCGCGGACGACCGGCGAGCCGCCGACCGCCTTCCCTCAGAACCGGCCCCCCGACGCGGCGTGCGGTCACCCCCCGCGCGCGGACGGAAAGCGCCCGCAGCGGCGACACTGCCCACCTGGGCAGGAGAGGTTTCAGGCGGGTACCCGCGCTCACCACGCGCCGCACGAGCCGAACGGCGCGCGCGCGAGCCCGGTCGGCGGCGCGGCCAGCGCCGATGGTACGCTGCGCGAAGGCGATCGAATCCGTGAGGCCGTGGCGGCAAAACGCCGCGCCGTCGAGGAGCAACTCGTCCGCCGCCCGTCCCGGCCCCGGCAGCTTCGTCGTGTCGTGCATGGCGAGCACACCCCCGGGCACCAGATGCGGGAGCCGCGCCTCCAGGTCGGCCCGGACGTCTTCGTACTCGTGCGAGCCGTCCACCCAGACCATGCCCGCGGGCTCGGACCATCCGCGGGCCACCTCGAGCGACGACGCCCGGTGTGCACGCACCAGGTGGGCGACACCCTTGCGTTTCACGTTGCCGACGAACTCGTCGAACGTGTCGGCCCCCGGTGTATGCTCGAGCCCTCCCTGATGGGGATCGATGGCGTGGACCACACCCCCGCCGCGGCTGGCAAGGGCACGGGCGAGCACGACGGTGCTCCTCCCTTTCCAACTGCCGATCTCGACGACCGTCGGCAGCGGGGCCACCGACGAGGCAAGACGGAAGAGCAACCGGATCTCTCGGGGCCGTAATGCTCTGGATCGCAATTCCGGTGACGTATCGGCGTGGGGGATCATGCTCAAGCCGCCTCGGCCGCGGTGGATGTGGCGTCCGTGGGTGGGGATGCGGGGGTCAACTTCTTGAGCAGCTCGGCGAGTACGCGGACGACATCGGACATCCGCAGCAAATCGGTGGCAAGCGCCACGGGCAAGCACGCCAGATGCATCCATCGGGCCCCGGCGAGCCGGTCGACTGCGGCGCGCGCGGCGCCGGGGTCGCGGCCGGCGCTGGTCGCGGGACCGATGCTCGCTGCCAGCGTGTAATGTCCAGCGACGTAATCGATGGCGATGCAGCGGAAGTTCGACTGCTCAAGACACGAGCGCAGCGTCGCGGGCGCAAACGAGTGGCAATGCCTCGGCACGTCGTACCCGATCCAGTGGCGGCCGAAGACGCGCCTGTTCAGTGACGCGTGGTTTGGCACACTCAGCAGCAGGCGGCCGTCCGGCCGCAGCATGCTGTGCACTTCCCGCAACCAACGCACCGGATCGGGCACGTGCTCGAACGCCTGCGATCCGATCACGAGGTCGAAATAGCCCTCCTCGAACCCCGCGTCCTCAATCTCGCCTAGGTGCATTCGGATGCCGCGGGCGCTGGCGAGCGCCACTGCCCGCGGGCTGATCTCCACGCCGTGACACTCGCGGCCCAGCTGCAGGTGCCAGCCCAACGAGGCACCCGAGCCACAGCCGATCTCGAGCACGCGCGCGCCCACCGGCAGCGGGCGGCCGCGCAGCTTGCGGTACTCGCGCAGATTCCCGAGGGAACGCCACAGGGGCCGCTGCCGGGGCGGCGCCGGCCGGTAGCTGTAGCAATGGTCCGGGTACAGGCGGTCCCAGTCTTCGCGTTTCACCAGGAGCGTGATCGCCACCAGCGCGCAGCTTTCGCACTCAACGATCGCGTACTCGTCGGCGGATTCCTCGAAGCGATCGCGTGTCGTGAAGAGCACGCGGCGTTGACGTCCGCCGCACAACCTGCAGGAATCTACGGTCATCCCAGTGTCGACACTCGAACAACTTCCCACTCTCGGGCGCCGGCGCCTCACCGGGTCCGCCGGCAATACAGGACGGTCCGCCGGAAGGATCGCCCATCCGGCCGGAAATACGTCAGCACGAACTTGAGGGTAGTGCGCAGCCAGTGGCCGAGCCCGCCGTTATAGAGAAAGGGCACGAGCCCTTTTCCCCGGCTGAGCGGGCCAGCCGCCCCGCCGGACGCCCATTTCGCCGAATAGTCGCTTTGCTGCGGCATCTCGCGCAGCAACAGCCGAAGCTCACAGCGTTCGGCGGACACGAAAAGTGACGTGTACAGCGCTGATGGAAATTCAGCCCGGCGGCCGGTCTCGGCCGGATCGAGCACTTCATACCAACGTCCGCCGGCTTCCTGCAGCAGAAGTCGCCGGACCTCGAACCCGTTCGCGCCGCTGAACACTCTGAAGAACAATTCGGGGCTGAACTGGTAGAACCCGTGACCGGACGCGCCGTTGGAGATGGTGAAGCTGATGAACCGGCCGCCGCGGTCCAGCATTTCCATGCAGTTCCGGAATGCCACCGGCACGTTGAACACGTGCTCGAGCGTGCCGCCGTCAATGACGGCGGTGAATCGTCCCCGCAGCGCGTCGGGCACGGGTTCGTTCATATCGTGACGGATGCTCGCCCCTTCGAAGTCGGACTTGTCGATCGAATCGACTTGCGTGTCGCCCGCCTCGCCCCGAGCGGCGAGCTGGGTGTCGCCGAGGTACTTCAGCAGCAAGTCGGCGTAGCCGGGCGCCACCAGTGCGTCCACCCGAGGGATCTCCGCGTTGATTCCGGCGTGCCGGAGCGCACGGTGCAGCTGCTTGGGCGGGCAGACGACCACCGACTGTCTCCCGAGCGTAACTGTGCGGCGCAGGTCGAGCCCGTCGGCCATCTCTCCAAGGATGAACTTGAAGGCTTTGAGATCCAGTCCCACTCAGTGCCCCTCGGCGAGTGACGCCTGCCGCGGCGGCCCGCCCAAAGCGGACCTCTGTCCCCGGAGCTTCGACGGGTCGGTCGCCCTCGCCGTCTCCCGGGTAGCTCCCAAGGTGTACCGACACCTCCTTGGACCGGACTTGCACCGGCTGCGTTGACTGGCCTTGCACGGCGCACTCTCATTCCTATTGACAGGTTCCGCGAATCCCGCCCCTACGTACGGCATGGCGCCTTACCTCACCGTCATGGGGCTTGTCCGACCCATCGTACCGCGCGCGGCGCGCGCGGTCACAGCCCGGTCGGCAGGCACGAGGCCGGTGACGAGGCCTGCGAGTAAGAACAGCGCCATTGTCTGGAAGCCCGCGGTCTGGACTGTCGCGGATGTCACCGCGAAGGTCACGAACGCCGCCACCGCCGCATAGGTCAGGTGTCGCTCCTTCTGCTCCCGGGCGCGTCGACTGGCCACGAGAAGGGCACGCAACACGCCAATCAGGAGCAGCACATACGCCGCGAGCCCCACCACGCCGGTGTCCAACGCCGTGTATACGTACTGGTTTTCCAACCCCTGAAGGCCACCGTACCGGTCGAGGATGCGCGTGTCGACCACGTTGCCCAGTTCGTGGGAGGCCACGCCCGGGCCCAGCCCGAAGAGCAGGTGGTCCCGGACAGCCGCCATCCCCACGCGGAGGATCTCGATACGACCAGCGACGTTCATACTCTCCGGCGAACCCTCCTCGGGCGCGACGGAAAAGACCAAGAACTGCGTCACCTCCCCGCCGATGCCGAGAGCGGCCACCACTACCCCGAGGACGATCCCTCCCCACCCGACGGCCACCAGCAGTCGGGGTCGGACGCCGCTCAGCCACGCGAACACGACGAGTCCCACGACAGACCCGAGCCACGGTCCTCGGGACGCGGTCCAGAACATCGCGATGAGCGCCGCACTGAACAGCGCGACGCTCCACGTCCTGGCCACCCGCCCTCGGCGCCACTGCAGGAGGTACACCGCGACGGCCGGGCCAACCATCCCCAGGTAGAGCGCCATGTTGATCGGCTGGCCCAGGGGTCCCGCGATCCGTGTGATCCCGGCGCGCGTGTGCGTGCCCACATAGTCCTCCAGGATGGGCAAGAAGAGGCCAGCTTCGTACAGCACGTTCCTGCCGACCACGATCTCCACCAGGCCGTAGGTCACCACCCCCGCGTAGGCCCAGGCTGTGGCGGCGAGCGCCCGCTCGGCAAACCGCGGCGAGCGCCTCGTCGCATCCACGACGATATAGTACAGGCCGAGATACTCGGCCAGGGTCAGCGTCCGCACCAGCGAGCCCTGCACGTCCGCCGAGGCCGCGCAAGCGACGAGATTCGTCACGACCCAGATCGCGACGAACAAGTCGACGCGCGTCCTCGGGACTGCAGTATTCCTGAGCGCCACGCGCCCGAGCCAGACGACGAGGAGGGGGACGAGCGGCAGGCGGAACGGGGGCCATTGGGACAGCCCCGGCGGGGCTGCCAGTCCGGGCAGGAACGGCAGCAGTCCGATATACAGCAGGAGGGCGTGCTGCCACCGCGCCACGCACAGGATCGCGTAACAGAGAAACGCCGCGCCTACCGCCAGCAGTATTAGCGCCATGAGGCGGGTCTAGCGGCCGGCCCCCCCCGCGGCGTGCGGACCCAGCCGAAATGCCGATGCAGCGCCGGACGGAGACCGGGGGTGACGGCGTAGCCGGCTGCCAGCACGAGCAGATAAGTGAGGGGCCCGAGCCCGACGCCCAGCGGGAAGGGCACGCAGAGGCCGTAGAGTGCCGCGCCCATCAGAGCGCTGGCGGCCACCGGCCACGCGATCGCCCGCAACGGCGGCACGTGGGCGACCGCACGCGCCGATCGGAGAAACGCCAGCAGCACGACGGCCCCAGCGGTAACCGTGGACGCCGCCGCCCCGGTTCCGCCCAACCAAGGCATGAGGGCCAACCCTGCAACTACGCTCACCACAGCGCCGAGGAGGACGCCGTGGAGGTATTGGCGCTGTCGGCCCGAGGCCAGGAGACCAGTGCCCCACACTAGGTTCAGGTAGGTTGTGAACACAAAACCGGACAGGATCCGGACTGGCACGATCGCCCCGTCAAACCCGTTACCAAAGACCAGACGGAGGATCTGCGGCGCGTAGAGGGCCGCCAACACGGACACGGGGGC
>Ga0214473_10002518_pt1 | contig 22512 bp, 18 predicted proteins | sample RVTome_7_FD_203509 | JGI IMG/M metagenome (GOLD analysis project Ga0214473, IMG submission 203509) | Soil microbial communities from uranium-contaminated site in the Upper Colorado River Basin, Wyoming, United States - RVT98D197 | ecosystem: Environmental > Terrestrial > Soil > Contaminated >... | reverse complement strand
CTTCCAAAACCACTACGAACGGGTCTGGCAGACGGCCGTGAACACGATCCTCGAACACAACTTCGACATCGCGACGATGGATAAGGACTCGGGGTATTTCCGGACCATCCAGAACGAGAAAATCGTCCAGTTGGCCACGAACTGGTAGTACAGAGTACAGATCAGCGTCAAGCTTGTCTCGACGCCTGGCGATTCCAGGGCGAATCCGCCCGTGCTGCCAACTGTTGAGAAAGTTCGTCTGCAGGTCGCCGGCGAAGTGACGAACCTAGATCGCAGGGGCTTGATCAAGAATAATTTCCTGGGATACGACGAGGTCTTGCTTCAGAGCCTCTTTCAGGACCTTCAAGCTAAACTGGGCAGCATTTAAGTCGCCGGTTGTTGCTGTCGTTCAGAGACGAAAAGCGCGCCCTCGGCAGGGCGCGTTTTTTGCTTCCGCTGCAATCTATTACAAACGGTGGGGGGAACCTGGCCGGGATGACGGGATTCGAACTTGCGACGCCCCGGTGTCCGGGCGCAGTTTCATCTAGGCAGGCAAAGCGGTTTTGGTTATAATCCGCGATTGTCTCTAGAGGCTTGGCCCCACCGACGCGGGTCTGCCCGGGTGATCCATCATGAGTACGACCATTGACAAGGTGCGGCAGGGGCAGGTGCGCCAGGACCTTCCTGCGTTCCGTCCGGGCGATACGATTCGCGTGCACGTGCGGCTGAAGGAAGCGGAAGGGGAAAAAGAGCGCATCCAGCCGTTTGAAGGCGTGGTGATCAGCAAGCGCGGGCAGTTCGCCGGCGCGACGTTTACCGTGCGGCGCGTGAGTTTCGGGATCGGCGTGGAGCGCATTTTCCCGGTTCAGTCGCCTTCCATCAGCTCGATTGAAGTGCTGCACCAGGGGCGCGTGCGTCGCGCGAAGCTCTACTACCTGCGCGGGCTCAAAGGCAAGTCGGCTCGCATCAAGCGCGTCGAGCGCGTGGAGCTGCCAAGCACACCGACCGCCGCGGTGGCCGCCGAATCGAAGTCCTGACCCGCCTTCGCCACAAGGCGGCTTCGGCGGGCAGGCTCGGAACGACTCCGCGAAAACCAAGAAAAAGAATGAGAGATTCCTCGTCCCGCGAAACTGTCCGGGACGCACACGACGCGTCGCTGCGCTCCGCTTTCCGGCGGGCTGCAAGTACAGCCCGCACCCGGGAATGACGGCGGGGAGGGGTTCGCTTGGCGCGGCGGACTGAGAGAAGTTTGTATTGCGGGGGAAGAACGGAGCCGGCAAGATGCCGGCGGTACAGGGAGTTCTTGCGCAAACGGTGAAGGCGCCACGTACAACGCGATCATCCAGTCAGTCGCGCTGTGCTAGAATCCGCGCCGATGGTTCGGCTTTGCTCCTCGCGATTCGAGCGCGTGGCGCGCCAGAACGGCTGGCTGCGGATCGCCGGTCTCGATGAGGCCGGGCGGGGCGCGCTTTTCGGACCGGTGTTTGCCGCGGCCGTGATTCTCAATCCCCGGCGGCGCATCGTGGGCCTGGACGACTCGAAGAAACTCACTCCCGCACGCCGCGAAATTCTGGCCCTGCGCATACGCGAGCACGCGGTGGCCTGGTGTGTGGCGCAGGTGGATGCGCGCTCGATTGACGCCTGGAATATCTACCAGGCCAGCCGGCGGGCCATGTCCGAGGCCGTGGTGCGGCTTTCCGTGCAGCCCGATTTTCTGCTCATAGACGCGATGCGGCTGGACCTGCTGATCGAGCAGAAGCCGCTGATCAAAGGCGACGCGCGGTCGGTTTCGATTGCCGCGGCGTCCATACTGGCCAAGGTCGAGCGCGACCGCCTGATGCGCGCCTGCGATGAGCAGTATCCGCAGTATGGATTGGCTGCCAACAAGGGTTACGGCACGGCCGGGCACCTGGCGGCGCTGCGGACCTATGGCCCCTCGCCGCTGCATCGCTATTCCTTCGCGCCCGTCCGCGAGGCGTGTTGCTGGGCGGCGGGCGCCTCCCAGCGGCCGCTGCCGATGGACCCGGCGGGCCCCGACAGCGAGATACCGGGTCCAGATGTCCCGAGGCCCGTCGGGACGGGGCTGCCGGGGCCGGGTCCGGCCTGACTCCACCCTGATAACTGCCGCGAACAGGCCGGGCGGCGTTTCGTTGACTTGGCTTCCGAGCGCATGCTAGCGTAATTTTTGTTCGGCATTTCCTGCGTTTGATTGCCGGGCTTCGGGGTTGCCGGCTCCAGGGACTGCGGCGCGTGGCTCCTTGTGCGGAAATGCAGGCGTCCCGGTCGTGCAGCCCGGGCTCGGCCCATCGGATCCCCTTCCTGGCGGGAGAGGCACGCAGAGCATCGCTGATGGCATATCATAAGACCAAGCACGTGGAAGCGGCGCAGAAGTATCTCCACCAGGGGAAGATCGCCCTGGCCGTCGCCGAATACCAGGTGATTCTGAAGCACGAGCCCAAGGATCAGGTCACGCTGATGACCGTGGGCGACCTGTTCGTGCGCCAGGGGGAGACTTTTCAGGCGCTGGAATATTTCGAGCGGCTGGCGCAAATCTATCTTTCCGACGGATTTCTGACCAAGGCTATCGCCATCTACAAGAAGATCACCAAACTGGCGCCGGAAGAAACCCGTCCGGTCGAGCGGCTGGCCGACCTATACGTGCAGCAGGGCGTAATGAGCGAGGCCCGGCCGATCTACCTGCAACTAGCCGAGATGCACCAGCGCGCGCACCGGCCGGCGCAGGCCGCGGGACTGCTGCGCAAACTGCTGGATGCCGAACCTGACAACGTGCGCGTGCAAGCGCGTCTGGCGGAAATGTCGAAGGCCATGGGCCAGCCGGCCGAAGCCGTGGCCGCCCTGCGGACTGCGGCCCAGCAACTGCTCCGCCGCGGCGATCACGCCGAGGCCATCGTGTTCGCCGACCGCGCGCTGAAGATTGACGCGGCCGACGGACCCACACTGGCGCTGCGGGCGCGAGCACTGGCTGCCGCCGGAAAGCGCGACGACGCAGTGAAAATGCTGGAATCGCTGCCGGACCTGGATGCGGGCGGCGAGAGTTCCGTCTTCCTGGTGGATCTCTACCTCGATGCGGGCGACACCGGGCGCGCCAGCGCACTGGCGGAGCGGATTTTTACCCGCGAAGCCAAGCGGTATCCCGTGGTCCAGCATGTGGCCACCTTGCTGCTGGAGGCGGGCCAAGCGGAGCGCGCGCTGGCCCTATTGAAGCTCGTTTGTCAGGCCATGACCGAGGCGGGGGAGCATGAGCGGCTCTCGGAGTTGCTGGCCCGCGCCGCGGAGGCATTGCCGGAACAGATCGAGCCGCGGGAGTTGCTGGTGGAGGTCTACCGGCGTACCAGCGATTCCTTCCGCCTCCCGGACGCGCTGATCCACCTGGCGGAAGCCTACGAAGCGGCCGGCCAGTTGGAGCCCGCACTGCAGACCTACACGCAGTTTCTGGAGCGGGAACCGGAAAATGAGGCGGTTCGGCGCAAGCAGGAGGGCGTGCAGGCCCGGCTTGGGCTGATTGGGACCGCGCCAGGCCCCGCCGCCTTTGCGGCTCCGGTCGAGGAGGCCGAGCCGCCGGCTGCGCCACCAGTTGCCGAGCAGGCCCTGCCCGAGCACTCTCTGGATGAAGAGACGCGGCTGTTCGTCAGCCAGGCGCTTACCGACGTGGACCTCTACTCGAGCTACGGTCTGACGCAGAAGGCCCTGGAGCTACTCGAAATCATCCTGCAGCGCGCGCCGGATCATACGGTCGCCCTGGAGCGCCTGCTGGATCTCAGTCTGGGGCAGGGTGACGACAGCCGCACGGTGGAACTGGCTTCGCGGCTGGAGCGGATTTATGGTGAGTGCGGCGACAAGACCGCCGCGGATCGCTTCGCCGACTTGCGCCGCCGGTTTGAGCGCAATGCCGCGGCGCCGGCGACGGCGGCGCCCCCTCAGGAGGCCGCACCGGCTGCGCCTACGGCACCACTGGAATTTGCTATTCCCGTGGTGGACGCCGAACCTGAACCGGAGCCCGCGCCGAGCGATGATTCTGCGGAGGGCGAGATCGTCTCGGAATCCGCAGTGCACGAGGTGGATCTTTCCGAGGAGTGGGCTGCGGTGGCCGGCCAAGCCGGCGAAACCACGACTCCTGCTCCTGCCGAAACGGCCGGGCCAGACGACAGCAGCTTGAGCGGCTTGCAGGAGAGCGATGCCCCCGCCACGCCACTGGCTGAGGAGCTTTTCGCCGAGTATGAGATGGCGATTGATGGCGCTGCGGCCAGCGGGCCTCCGGACGGGTCGCCGGACAATGTTGACAGCTTCATCCGCGCGATTACGGCTGAACTCGACGCGATCTTGCCTGCCCCGGCCAGCCTGCCGTCCGGCCCAGCGGGCCCGGCAGGCGCCATCCCTGGAGGCGCCGTGAACCTCTCCGAGGCGGCTGCGCCGCGGGCCAGAGACTCGGAAACCCGCGGGCCACTGGGCGACCTCTTCGACGAATTTCGCGCGGACATGGGCGAAGGCTCCGAGAAGGAAGACCCGGAAACCCATTACAATCTCGGCATCGCCTACCGCGAGATGGGATTGCTGGAGGAAGCCATCAGCGAGTTCCAGAAAGTGGCCAAAGCCCATCAGCGAGGGCAGGCGTTCCGGTACGCGATGCAGTGCTACACTCTGCTGGCGCTGGCGTTCGTGGACAAGGGGCAGCCATCCATCGCGGTGACGTGGTACGAACGCGCGCTCGAGATCCCGGAGTTGGAAGCGGAATCCGTGCTGGCCTTGCGGTATGATCTGGGCCTAGCCCAGGAGATGGCCGGGGACATGGAAGCCGCTCACAAGAGCTTCTCACAGGTGTACGGGACGAACATTGACTACCGCGATGTGGCGGAGCGGCTGGCGGCGCTGGGACGAACACGCTAGTGGCGTCGCCACGATCTGCGGCGATGGTTGCGGCTCTCAGCGGAGCCGGTCTGCGGCGGGCGCCGGTCCGCCATTCAGATTGGCGGGCAGCTCCGGATGAGTAATTTGGATCGGCACTGACTTCGCCCTGATGCACCGCCTGCGTCAAGTCCTCTGGCTGATGATCCTGTTTGAGTTGGGTGTCGTTCTGCTGTTTCTGCCGTGGCTGCAGGTGTGGGAATCCAACTATTTCCTGAGCCACTATCCCGTGCTGCGGCCGTATCTGCTGCATCCGTGGCTGCGCGGCGCGATCACCGGACTGGGCGCGCTGGACATTCTGCTGGCAGCCGACTTGGTGTGGCGGCATCTGAAACCGGCGCAGACGCACAGCGCCTGAAGCCCGGGAGAACCCTCGGCATCCTGGCCCCGGCGCGCCGCGGCGCTTCCTACAACGCAGGGCGCAGGCACGCGCCGGCACGGACATGAATGCACCGATCCTCTGCTACGTGACTGACCGTCAGTCGCTTCCGCTCGCGGCTGGCGAAAACCCCGATCGGGTTGGGGCGCTGCTCGGGCGCATCGAACAGGCGGCACGCGCGGGCGTGGACTGGATTCAACTGCGCGAAAAAGATCTCGAGGGGCGGGCGCTTTTCGATCTCGCCACTAAGGTGATGGCCGTATCCGCCGCGGCGCGCAGCGCAGAGACGCGGGTGCGCATACTGGTGAACGACCGGCTGGATGTGGCCTGGGCCGCCCGCCAGACTGATGGCGGGGCGGGCGTGCATCTGGGAGAAACCTCGCTGCCGGTGGGCGATGTGGTGCGGTGGAGAAATCAAGTTGGACGCACCGATTTTCTGGTGGGAGCGTCGAGTCACTCAGTCGAAGGGGCTGTCGAGGCCGAGGCCGCGGGCGCAGACTACATTTTCTTCGGCCCGGTGTTTGCCACGCCGTCCAAGGCGGCGTTCGGCCGGCCGCAAGGATTGCAGAAGCTGGGCGAGGTCTGTCGCGCCGTTTCCATTCCCGTGCTGGCCATCGGGGGAATTTTCCAGGAAAATGCCGCCGCCTGTTTCGAGGCCGGAGCCGCCGGAATCGCGGCCATTCGCCTGTTCCAAGAGGCGCAGGACCTCGCCGGGCTGCTGCGGAAAATCCGCGCATAAGGTTGCGCCCGGGCGGGAGTGAGACTTAGTGGTTTGACTCCGGTATAGGGGGTCGGACCTTAAGGTCCGACAATCTGCCGGGACTTGAAAGCAGGCCTTTAGGCCCTGAAGCCTCAGGGGCTAAAGCCCAAGATTTGGTAGGGACTTGCGAATGTCGGAGCTAAAGCTCCGACCCCCTGCAGAGCACCAATTGTTGCCCTTCGGGGCGCCCTTCGACCCTTCGGTCCGCCGCGGCGGACTGAGAGCAGGCAGGCTCAGGGCGAGGCGGGCGGGAGTTTGGTGCGGATCTCGTCGAAGAAATTGAAGATGAAGCTGACCTTGTTCACCGCAGCGGTCTCTTCTCCGCCCGGAGCCTTCAACACGGCGAAGCGATTGCCGTCGGGGTGCAGGTCAAAGCCTCCAGTGAACTGGCCGGGCGACCAGAGCTGGGGCTTGTCGGCGCGGAAGGAGTCGCCGGCAGCGGTGTACGCGGCCACCATGATTTTGCTGTCCAGCGTGCGGTAAAAAAGTTCGTTGGCGTTGCGCGACCACTTCGGGAGGAGGCCTCCGCCGGTGGAAATCTGCCACTTGCCGCCCGGGCCGGGGAAAGGCCGCACGTACACTTCGTAGTTTCCGAATTCATTGGACCGATAGGCGAGCCAACGGCCATCCGGCGAGAAGGCGGGCTCCGCTTCGAAGAAAGCACTGGTCAAGAAGAGCTTGGGCTCTCCGGGTTTCCAGCCGGACTTCTCGTTGCCTTCAATGGGAAGAGTCAAGATATCCCAAGTCGTGCCGGGGTTCTGTTGTTGAAACGCCAGGACCTTGCCATCGGGTCGCCAGGAGTGTGGGGTTTGCAGGATCTTACTTTCAGTCAGGCGCTGGGCATTCCCGGCGCCATCGGCGCGTATCCACCATAGGTTAAACGCCCCGCCTTTTTCCTGGGAGGAATAGGCGATCCTCTGGCCGTCGGGAGTCCAGACGGGGTTCTCGTTTTGCTCGGCGGCAAAGGTCAGGCGCGTGGGAGTATCGCGTTCCCACTCGTACACCCAGATGTCCCTGCGTTTGCCGTCGAAGAGTTCCAGAGCCAAACGCTTTCCGTCGGGGGAGAACGCGGGATTGCCGTAGTTGCCGGGAGTCTCGCGGAGGGGCGTGAATTTTCCCTCGTGGTCCATCCAGTAGATGGAGAGGTTCCGACCTCCGGCGCGCGCGGCGACATACACGATGTTTCCGGTCTCGGAAAAGGAGAACTGCGCCCCGCCACTGCCGGGAGCTGTGGCCACGCCTTCGAGGATTGGCGCGGGCTGGCCGGTCACCTCCAGCCGCCGCAAATCGAAGGGCACGGCAAACAGCGTGCCTTCGTGCACATAGGCAACGTGCCCGCTGGGCAGATAGCGGGCATAGAAGCCGCCGCGCTGCACTGTCTTTCGCTGCCCGGAAGCCATCGAGTACACAACGATCTCTGCGTCCTCCCAGTTTCCCCCGGTCGTGCTGGACGTGAACAGGACAGCCTGGCTCCCCGGCAGCACCTGGGGCCAGCGGTGCCGCCCGATTTCGCCCGTCTGCTTATCGAGGGTAGTCAGCGGCTGGGGTGTTCCTCCCGCGGAGGAGACTTTGGATAATGCCGACGCATTATCTTTGGTAAACACGATCGTGCCGTCGTCGCCCCAGCTTCCGCCACGGTCATCGGGAACATCGCAGAGCGTGACCGCCGCGCCGCCCTGCACGGAGATCTTCTTCAGCTTGCCGTCGGCGAAAAAGCCGATCCACTGGCCGTCCGGCGAAAAGAAGGGATCGCGGGCATTCTCCGTGCCGGAAAGCGCGGCGGCCTGCAACTGGTCGAGCAACCGGACGTAGAGGCGGTACTTCTGGTCGGCACCGCTGGCGACGAAAGCCAGCAGCGTGCCGTTGGGTGAGAAGATCGCGGAAGGCCCGACGCTGGTGCCGTACAGGCTTGCGTCCGCGCCGATCTCCGCGCTCAGGCGCATCGCCTGCAGAGGCTGCGGCGGTTTCGGCGAGCGCAGTACGAAACCGACGCCTAATGCGATGGCGATCAGCGCGAGCACCGCTGCGGCAACCTGAGTCAGTCGCTCGCGCCGACCACGGGCGAACGAAACCACCGGCGCCGCTGCGCTCGCCTGCGAGCCTGCCTCGGCGATCCACTTCAACTCCAATTCCAGGTCGCGCGCCATTTGCCAGCGGTCCTCCGGGTCTTTCGCCAGGCAGCGGCGAACGGCGCGGTCCAGCATCGGCGGCGTCATCGGTTGCAGCGTGCTGATCGGCTCCGGGTCCTTTTCCAGCACGGCCGAGGCCACACTCAACATGCTCTTTCCCTGAAAGGCGCGCCGCCCGGTGACCATCTCGTAGAGCACCGCACCAAACGAAAAGATGTCGCTGCGTCCGTCCAAGTCTTCTTTGCCTTCCACCTGCTCGGGCGACATGTAGTGAAACGTTCCTACAATCGCGCCATCCCGAGTGAGCGGCTCCGAACGCATGGCCGAGGCCGACAAAGTAACTCCCGAGGAGACCGGCGCGGCCGCTTTGGCCAGTCCAAAATCGAGTAGCTTGGTTCCCGACGCGGTCAGCATGATGTTGCCGGGCTTGACGTCGCGGTGCACCACAGCGCTGCGGTGCGCTTTATCCAGCGCGTCGGCGATTTCGGTGGAGTACTGCAAAATCTTTTCCAGCGGCAGCGGGCCTTTGAGCAGGCGCGTGGCCAGCGTCTCGCCTTCGAGATACTCCATGACCAGGAAATCAACGCCGTCCTGCCGGCCGATATCGTGCAGCACGCAGATGTGCGGATGATTCAGGCTGGAGACAATTTTGGCTTCGCGCTCGAAGCGCTGGCGGAGCGCAGGGTCGCTCGAGAGGTGCGGCGGCAAAACCTTGATGGCCACGGTGCGCTCGAGGCGCGTGTCGCGCGCGCGATACACCACACCCATGCCGCCCGCGCCCAGGGGCGCGACGATTTCATAGGGACCGAGTTTCGTGCCATTCGCGAGGGCCATTTATGGCCCGAGTATACACCCGGCACAGCCAAGGGTGGCTGTGCCACTCTTGCCGGGGATTGCCCGGATGCGCTACCGTAGCGGGTAAATCATGGCCATCGCCGACGTCCTGATCGAGCTGCTTTCGCAACTGACGCTTCGCGCGGTGATGGATATCCTCGTGGTGGCCGTGGGCATGTACTACCTGCTGAGACTGTTGCGGGGAGCGCGCGCGGTGCAGGGGGTGGCGGTGGTTGTGCTGCTGGCGGGCTTCTACGAGGTGGCGCGCTGGGCGCACCTGGAGATGGTCGAATGGCTGATGGCGGCGATGGCGCCTTATGCGGCTATCGCGCTCATCGTGCTCTACCAGCCGGAGATTCGCCGGGCGCTGGCGCGGCTGGGGCGCAGTCTGACCCTCGCGCGTTTTTTCGGCAGCCCTGGGGGCGCGGTGTTCGACGACGTGGTGCTGGCGGCGGAATATCTTTCGGCCAACCGCATCGGGGCGCTGATCGTATTTGAGCGCGAGGTGGGGCTGCACACGTACATCGAAAGCGGCATCCCTCTGGACGCCCATCTGAGCTACGACCTGTTGCTGGCAATCTTTCGCCCCGGCTCGCCGCTGCACGACGGCGCCGTCATCATCCAGGGCAGGCGCATTGCCGGCGCGGCATGTTTCCTCCCGCTCTCGCTCAATCCGGCGATCTCCAGCCAGGTGGGAACGCGCCACCGCGCGGCCATGGGCGTGACCGAGGAGAGCGATGCCGTGGTGGTGCTAGTTTCCGAGCAGACCGGCGCGATTTCACTGGCGGTCGGGGGAGCGATGGAGTTCGGATTGACCGTCGAGCAGCTCACCGAGCGGCTGACGACGCTGTTCCGGCGGTTCCGCGCGACGCCGGATCTGCCGTCGCCGTCACCGGGCGCGCACGTGGCAGACCGGATGGAGTGATGCGTTTCCTTCGCCGAATGATCCTGAGAGACCTGGGCCTGAAAGTCAGCGCGCTGGCTATCGCGCTGGCGCTGTGGGCGGCCTACAATTCCGAGCCTGTGGTGGAAACCGGCTACAGCGCGCCGCTATTGCTGGTGAACGTGCCCGCCGGGCTGGAGGTGGAGGGCGAAGTGCCCGCCGCGGTCCGCCTGCGCGTTCGCGGCCGAATGGCCCGGCTGCGGCGGCTCGCGCCCGGCGACGTGAGCGTGAGTGCGGATTGCAGCCAGGCGCGCGCCGGCCGCCAGCTCGTGAAGCTGGCGCCGAACATGGCCGGCGTCCCTTACGGCGCCGAGATCGTGGACATCACGCCGCCGGAGATCGAGATTTCACTGGTGGCCGGTTCGGCACCGCAGCCCGAACGCAATTAGCGCGACCGCTCATCCCCTGATAAAATCGAATGCGCTTTCACGGGCCACCCCTGGCGCGCTCATCATGCCCAGAGAACTATTCGGAACGGACGGCATCCGCGGCATCCCGGGAAAGTATCCGCTGGATGATCACACCCTCTTCTGGGTAGGGCGCAGCCTGGGCGGGTATCTGCGCCGGCAGGGCCGGCCGTCGCGCGTCTTGATCGGCATGGACACGCGTGAGTCCGGGCCGCACATCGCCGGGCAGATCGCCGCCGGACTCATGGAGGAAGGCGCCGCGGCCGTCTCGGCGGGAGTGATCAGCACACCCGGTGTGGCCTGCCTGGTGCGCAAGCAAGGATTTGCGGCCGGCGTGGTTATCTCCGCCTCTCACAATCCTTATCACGATAACGGCGTGAAGCTGTTTGCCGGTTCGGGCATGAAGTTCCCCGATGAGATCGAAGAACAGCTCGAAACCGAAATCCTGCGCCACCGCAACGGCCAGCCGCCGGCCAGCGCCCAGCCGCTGGTGCCCGACCGCAAATTGGATGAGGATTATCTGGCGTTTCTGCGCGGCTGCGTCCTGCCCGGCGCCAAGCTGGCAGGATTGAAAATTGTGCTGGATTGCGCCAATGGCGCCGCCAGTTCGCTGGGACCGGAACTGTTCCGTTCGCTGGGCGCCAGCGTCATCGCCATTCACGATCAGCCCGATGGCCGCAACATCAACGCCGGCTGCGGCTCGCTTCATCCGGAAGGCTTGCGCCGCAAGGTGATCGAGCAGCACGCCGCGCTGGGCGTGGCTTTTGACGGCGACGCGGACCGTGCCATGTTCGTGAGCGCCTCGGGCCGGGTGGTGGACGGCGACGGGGTGCTGCTAATCGCGGCTCGATATCTGCGCTCCGCCGGGCGATTGAAAGGTGCGCGCATTATCGGCACCACCATGGCCAACCTGGGCCTGGAGCGCCTGCTGGCGGCTGAAGGGCTTACGCTGGTGCGCATGCCGGTGGGCGACCGCTACGTGCTCGAAGAGATGCTGCGCAGCGGCTCGAATCTCGGCGGCGAACAGTCCGGTCACATCATCTTCCTCGACGACGCCACCACCGGCGACGGCCTGCTCACTGCTCTCAAGATCGCCTGCCTGGTCGCGCTGCGCGGCCCGCTCGATGATCTGGTGCGCGATCTGAAGGTGTATCCGCAGACCATCATCAATGTGAGCGTGCGCGCCAAGCCTCCGCTCGAGGAGTTGGCGGAAGTTTCTCGCGCACTCGATGAGGCCAATCAGGCGCTGGCGGATTCCGGGCGCATTGTTCTGCGCTATTCCGGAACCGAGCCCAAGGCCCGCGTGATGGTCGAGGCCGAGCGCGCCGAGGACGTGACACTCTGGGCTGAACGGATTGCGGCTGCCGTGCGTTCCGCCGTGGGCGCCTGAGCATCTCTCCCATAGGGCATAGGGGGCGGCTGGGTTCTGTGAAAAACAGTAGATTCATCAAGTGCTGCGTGCAGACGAGCCAGCCTTAACCACCCCTATCTAATTGATATAATGTGCTTTAGGATTTCCACACAAATTGATGCCACCCTGGCATAGCGCTTGCACTTAAAGAGGTCAAATGTTTTCCCGGGGTGGTTGGTACAAGGAAGGAAAAATTTAGGATTCAAAGTTCAAAGGGGCCCAGGGACGATGGGCCCCTTGTTCTTTTTCCCTCACCGATTGAGTTTCACTCCCCGGTTGGCCAGTGCGGTGTGCTGCACTCTTCGCAAACCATCTGGGTGTGAGCCAGCCACTTGAAAGCTTCCGCCAGCGCAGGCAGCCCGTCGGCATCCCGCGCCTCCCACTGCGCGAATAACTCGCCGTAACGATCCGCAACGAACAATCCGACGCGGGCCAGTCCCAGCGGGCCGAAGGCGTCTGTCCCCAGATACTCCTGCGCCGCGCGCCCGGTCGTTTCAGTAGCCACGATGACCGGCGGCGCCGATGCAATTCCCGCGCGCGGAGCTTCGAGAAAAATCACCAGGGCGACGGAGTCGAGTTCGAGGAGTTCGGCAGCGCGTGAGGCTAGACGCGCCGCGAAAGATTGGCAATGCGGGCAGTCGCCGTGCAGAAAGGCGATGAGCAGGCTCTTTTTCTGCTTGTAGTCCCAGGCGCGGACGACGTTGCCCGTTGCGGTGCGCGCGGTCAGAGGCGGAATGAGTTGGCGCAGAGTGAGCATGGCTGCTGCGCCACGATAGTACCACTGCTTTCGTCAGCTACAGCCGGAGGTGCCGCCGCAGTTTTCGCACTTGTAGCAGCCGCCGTTGGGGGTCATGAGCATGCCGCAATCGGCGCAAGTGGGCGCGCCATCGTACTGGGCGCGCGGGCGCGTGGACGATTCGCGGTCGTCGCCGGGAGCCGGCGCCGGGGAAACCACAGCGGGCGCGGCCGTGTCACCGTTGGTTGCGGGGCTCTGCGTCAGGTAATCGGCGGAAATGAAGCGGCCGCCGAGCCATCGGCCGATGTAATCGAGCACCGATTTGGCGTAGGGGATGGCCTGGTGGCCGGTGAAACCGGAAGGCTCAAAGCGAGTGTTCACGAACTTGTCCACCAGGGCCTTTAGCGGCACGCCGTACTGCAGGCCGATGGAGACCGAGAGCGCGAAGCCGTCCATGAAGCCGGAAAGCGTCGAGCCTTCCTTGGCCATCTTGATGAAGATTTCGCCGGGGGTGCCGTCCTCGTACATGCCCACGGTGATGTAGCCTTCGTGGCCGCCCACGGAGAATTTATGGGTGATGGACTGGCGCTCGCTCGGCAGCTTGCGCCGCTTGATGCGTTCGAAAAGTTCATGCTGCTGTTCAGCGGGGGAAACCGCTTCGGCCTTGGCCGCGGCGGGCTCTTTTTTGGCGCCGGCGGCGGAAAGAGGCTGGCTGCGCTTGGAGTTGTCGCGGTAGATGGCCACGGCCTTGAGGCCCAGCTTCCAGGACTCGATGTAGGCCTGCATGATGTCTTCGACCGTGGATTCCTCGGGCATATTGATGGTCTTGCTGATGGCGCCGGAGAGGAAGGGTTGCGTGGCGGCCATCATCATCAGGTGGCCGCGCCAGGCAATCGAGCGGCCTCCGCCGGCGGGCGCCAGCGAGCAATCGAAAATCGGCAGATGCTCGGGCTTGAGTCCCGGCGCGCCTTCGATGGTGCCGGCGCGGTCAATGTGGGAAACGATCTGGGAGGCCTGCTCGGGCGAGTAGTCCAGGCGCATCAGGGCCTGGGGAACGGTGTTATTGACGATCTTCATGACGCCGCCGCCCACCAGTTTCTTGTGCTTGACCAGGGCTAGATCCGGCTCGATGCCCGTGGTGTCGCAATCCATCATGAAACCGATGGTGCCGGTGGGCGCAAGCACAGTGGCCTGCGAATTCTTGTAGCCGTGCTTCTCGCCGAGCGCGAGCGCGGCGTCCCAGGAGTCGAGCGCGGCGGACAGCAGCGCCGGCTGTACGTTTTCCGCATGGATGGGGCGGAGGGAATCGCGGTGCATGCGAATCACGTCGAGCATGGGCTCGCGGTTGGCGGCGAATCCGGGGAAGGGACTCAGTTGTTCGGCGACGCGCGCGGACTGCGCGTAGGCTTCGCCGCACATCAGGGCGGTGACGGCGGCGGCCATGTCCCGGCCGGCGGCGGAATCGTAAGGCAGGGCCAGGGACATCAGCAGGGCGCCGAGATTGGCGTAGCCCAGGCCCAGGGGGCGGAAGTCGTGCGAATTTTCGGCGATCTTGGGCGTGGGATAGCCGGCGTTGTCCACCAGGATTTCCTGGGCGGTGATGGTGACGTCCACGGCTTTGCGGAAAGCCTCGGCATCGAAGACGCCGTTGGCTCCCAGGAACTTCAGGAGATTGAGCGAGGCCAGGTTGCAGGCGGTGTCGTCGAGAAACATGTACTCGGAGCAAGGATTCGAGGCGTTGATGCGGCCGGTGGCCTTGCAGGTGTGCCAGCGATTGACGGTGGTGTCGTACTGCATGCCGGGATCGCCGCAGTGCCAGGCGGAATCGGAGATGCGCTGGAGCAGTTCACGGGCGCGGAGTTTTTCGGCCGGGGTGCCGTCGGCCACGTTGCGCGTCCACCAGTCGCGGTCCTCGGCGGCGGCCTGCATGAATTCGTCGCTGACGCGCACGGAGTGATTGGCGTTCTGGAAGAAGACCGAGCTGTAGGCCTCGCCGTCAATGGAGCTGTTGTAGCCCTGCTCGATGAGCACGTGGGCCTTGCGCTCTTCCTTCATCTTGGAATCCACGAACTCGACGATGTCCGGATGGTCGGCGTTGAGGATGACCATCTTGGCGGCGCGGCGCGTCTTCCCGCCGCTCTTGATGACGCCGGCAAAGGCGTCAAATCCCTTCATGAAGCTGACCGGCCCGGAGGCGATGCCGCCGCCGGAAAGCGGTTCATGGCTGCCGCGCAGCGTGGAAAAGTTGGTGCCCGTGCCGGAGCCCCACTTGAAAAGCATGCCCTCGGTCTTGGCCAGGTCCATGATCGAGCCCATGGTGTCCTGCACGGAGTTGATGAAGCAGGCCGAGCACTGCGGCTTGGGCTGCACGCCCACGTTGAACCACACCGGCGAATTGAAGGCCATCTTCTGCTCGACCAGCAGGTGCGCCACGTCGTCGCGGAATGCGTCGCGCGATTCCGGCGAAGCGAAGTAACCGCCGCTCTCACCCCAGCCGACGATGGTGTTCACGACGCGGCCGATGAGCTGGCGCACGGAAGTCTCCCGCTGCGGCGTGTCCGGCTTGCCGTGGAAATACTTGGAGGCCACGATGTTGGTGGCCGCCTGCGACCAGGATTCCGGCACTTCCACGTTTTCCTGCCGGAAGATCACTTGGCCCTTCTCATTGTTGATCAGCGCAGTGCGCCGCTGCCAGACTACGGCATCGAAGGGCGAGACGCGCGCGTCGCTGAAATATCGCTCGAATCGCAAGCCCTTGCCGGATTGCACCTCCGGCGTCACGGCCGGGTTCGAGAGCGTCTTTTCGTTGAGGGCCATCTTGGTGTGAGCCATTTCGCCTCCGCGCAGGTGAGGGCCCCTGAGCGGCAGGGAACCCGTCTATCTTATGTTTGAGGCGGGCTGCAAGTACAGCCCGCACCCGTCTCCTAAACTCCCATGCCGCTCGGCCGGGAGCTGCGGTCGCTTGATTCTCCGGCAAGCCACCGCTTCAATCTCTAAGTTTCCTTCAAACGTCCAAAGCAAGAACCCCCACAGCCAGCGATTCGAGACAGCTTCCGCCGCCTGATAGAATCGCCAACCATTCGGCCCGCTAATTCCGGGCGCCGACTATCGGTAGCTCACTCCTAGATGTCGCTTTGGAACCCGGGCTGGCTTCGTGGCTTCGCTGCGGCTCTGGCTAGGGTGGATTGAAAGTCGCAACGCATCACCACCGTCTTCCCGAATCTGAGCGCGCACGATAATCGTGCGAAGGAATATTGTCAAGGAGAAAAGCGCGCGAGATGCACAAGTTGTTCCGATACGAGTGTCGGACTCGTCTACAGGTAGTGGTGAGGTTGCGGCGCACCGCGAGCCCGGCGGGTTATTCGTAGCGCAAGGCGTCCACCGGATCCAGGCGCGCGGCCTTCATCGCCGGCCACACGCCAAACACCAGCCCCACTCCCAGTGAAACACTCAGCCCGGCAGCCACCGCCCACAGCGGCACCGCGGCCTGAATCGTGGTCGCCGTGCGGATTAGCAGCACCAGTCCTTCGACCGCCAACATGCCAATGATTCCGCCAGCGCCGGTCAGCGCCATGGCCTCGGAGAGGAACTGCCAGGCGATGTCGCTGCGGCGCGCGCCCACGGCCTTGCGCACGCCGATCTCACGGGTGCGCTCGGTGACGCTGACCAGCATGATATTCATCACGCCCACGCCGCCGATGAGCAAACCGATGGAGCTTAGCACCACCATGGCCACCGCCACCATGCCCACAATAGCGTGAAATTGCTCGATCTGCTGGGTGGAGGTCTGGATCTCAAAAGTATCGGGCTGGTTGTAGGCTACGTTGCGGCGGCGGCGCAAGAGCTCGCGCGCCTCATCCACGGCGGCATCGAGTTGATCCGGCCGGGCCTGAAAGCGATAGGCATTTTCGTACGACGATGGATTAGCTTTGCGGAAGGTTTGATAGGGCAGCAGGACGCGGCGGTCCTCATCATTCGGGCCGAAATTGCCTGCGGGGCGCGCCAATACGCCGATGACGCGATACGGCTGGCCGTCCACGAGAATCTCCTTGCCCGTGGCCGGCAACTGGCCGAACAGGGCCGAAGCGGTGTCCTGGCCGAGCACCACCACGGACTCGCGGTGAAGATTTTCCGTATCGGTGAAAAAACGCCCTTCGACCATGTTGGTATTGGCGAGAACCAGGGGATAGTTCGGCAGCGCGCCGCGAAGATCCACGCCGGCGACTTCATTGCCCTGGAAGCGCACGCCGTGGGTCTGCTCCCATTGCGAGATCCACACGGTGACTTGCTGGATGGAAGGGCAGCTCTCGGCCAGAGCCAGGCCGTCTTCGAGCGTGAGCGGCTTGCGCAAACGCTCCTCTTTGGGGCGCGGCCGGCCCATTCGCGGGCCCTGGCGGAAGCGATTGACCGAGGCGGTGTCCGCGCCGAAGCGGGTGATGGTCTCGACGACCGAAGTGTCGAAACCGGTGAGCAGCGCGGCGACGAGCATGAGCACGCCCACACCCATGACCACGCCCAGAACGGTGAGGAAGCTGCGCAACTTGTGCTGGCGCAAGGTGTCCAGCGCCAGCAGCACGCTTTCGCGATGATTCTGCACGGCCACGGCTACACCTCGGCGCGGAGCGCCTCGATGGGCGCGAGGCGCGCGGCCCTCCAGGCGGGATAGATGCCGAAGAACAGGCCCACGCCCGTGGAGATGGCCAGCGAAGTAACCACCGCGCTCATGGATGTGACCACCGGCATCGGCGTGGTCGCGCGCACCACGGCGGCGATCGACATGGCCAGGGCCACGCCGATCAATCCGCCCAGCGCCGACAGCGCCGCCGATTCCGCCAGAAACTGAATGAGGATGTGCCCCCGCCGCGCGCCCACGGCTTTGCGGATGCCGATTTCGTAGGTGCGCTCGGTGACGCTGGCCAGCATGATGTTCATGATCACGATGCCGCCGACCACCAGGAACACCGCGGTGAGCCACACCGCCAAGGCGAAAACCTCGTTGGTGATGCGTCCCCACAGGGCCAGGATCGAGGCCGAAGCCAACATGCCGAAATCATCCGGGGCGTTGTAGTCCAGACGATGGCGGGTGCGGAGAATCAGCCGCACTTCGTCCTGCGCCGCTTGCATCAGCTCGGGGTCGCGGGCCTGCACGAAGAGCGAGACCGAGCGATTCGGGGCGTGCCAGCCGGCGCGGTAGGTGGAGAACGGGATAATCAGAAAATTATCCTGGGAGATGCCGAAGACAGTGCCGATGCCCGCCGCCACTCCGATCACGCGATAGCTGTGATTGCCGGCGCGCACGCTGCGGCCGATGGCGTCCACATTGGGGAACAGGCGGGCGGCGAGCTGTGCGCCCAGGAAACAGACCGGCTGGCGGTGCAACTCGTCGGCTTCGGTGAAGAAGCGGCCGGAGGCTACGTTGAGCCTGCGGATTTCGCCGTAATTCGGCGTGGCGCCGATGAGGTTGGCGTCCTCGGATAGCTCATTGCCCGCGCGCACATCGGTGATCGAGGTTTCCACCGCGGCGACGCTCCCGGAGAACTGGAGCTGGCCGCCGGACAGCGCGCGGTAATCTTCGGCGGTCAGCGGCGGGCGGCGCTGGGCCTCAACGAAGCGGCGCGCGTTGGTGATAATGCCCATGCGGTCCACCACAAAGGTGTTGGCGCCGAGATTGGCCACGCGATCGGCCACGTACAGATTCAGCCCGTTGACCACCGACATGACCGCCACCAGCGTGGTCACGGCCAGGACGATGCCCAGCAGCGTCAGGTAGCTGCGCAGCTTGTGGGCGCGCAGCGCGTCCAGCGCCATGCGCAACGCTTCGCCCAGGGCCGCTCGCGAGGATGAATTCGCCCGTGCCATTCTTCGCCGTGCGCCTGCCAAGATTCAATCTGCCGGTCGAGAGTAGCTTAACACTAGCGGGACGCTGTAGCCCGGCTCTTCAGAGCCGGGGCTTCTTGGGTTCCGACTACTTGTTGAGGTCGCGCAGGCCTTCGGGCAGGCGCACGTCAATGCGGCGCGCGGCGGTGTCCACGCGCGTGCAAATTTCCGCGGCCAGTGGAATCAGCAATTCGCCCTGTGGGGTTTCGACGGCCAGCAGCCAGGATGCGGCCGCCCGCCCTTCCGATTGGCCGGGCGGGCCAAGCGGCTGAACTTCGCGCACTGTGCCCAGGGGGGCCGCGGAGTTTTCCTCCCAGACGGCGCAACCGATCAGATCGGAGATGTAGAAGCGGCCGCGCGGAAGCGATGCCCGTTCGCTGAGCGGCACCTGAAGTTCCAGGCCGCGCAGCTTCTCGGCATCGTCGATGCTTTCAACTCCCGCGAATTGAATGACGGCCTGGCCGCCATGCAGGCGGCAAGACAGTATGGTCGCAGGCCGGGGCGGATTGCGGCCGTCGGCAAGCCAGGCCTGCCGGAGAGCGGCCAAGCGCTCCGGGAAATCGGTAAGAATTTCCGCTGCGATCTCGCCGCGGCGTCCCCAGGGGCGCAGAAGACGCGCCAGGGTCAGGCCGTCGAATGATTCGGGAGACACTACTCGAGGATTTCCAGTGTGAAGCGCTTGTGCAACTTCATACCGGCCGCGCCGAGAATGGTGCGAATGGACTTGGCGGTGCGGCCCTGGCGGCCAATGACCTTACCGAGGTCCTCGGGATGTACGCGCAGCTCCAGCACGGTAACTTGTTCTCCCTCGACGGCGCGCACTTGAACCCCTTCGGGATGATCCACCAGCGCCTTGGCGATCTCCTCGACCAGCTCCTTCATCGGGCACTCCGTCGTTCGATGGCATCAGCAGCGGACTTGGACTTTACACTCCCTGCTGGAGGGTACCCATCGCCCCTATGAGTTCCGACGCTTCAGGCGATTTTTTGGTTGCGTAGGAAGCTGCGGACGGTATCACTCGGCTGGGCGCCGCAACCCAGCCAGTACTTGATGCGCTCGGCGTCGAGCTTGATCTCGGCGGGTTTTCTCAGCGGATTGTAGGTTCCCACGATTTCCACGAAGCGGCCATTGCGCGGACGCCGCTTATCGGTCACCACGATGCGGTAACTGGGCATCTTCTTCTTGCCAAACCGTGCCAGACGAATCATCAACACTCCACCATACCTCCGGGCCTTATTCTATCTTGGAACAGCGGATTCTCCAACCGCGCATCTGTCGCGCCAGCGGGGCATGCCGGAAACAGTGCACGGTGTGGTCGTTGACCATCCCGGCGGCCTGCATGAAGGCGTAGCAGATGGTGGAGCCGACAAATCGGAAGCCGCGTTCTCGCAGGGCCCGGCTCATGGCGTCGGATTGCGGTGTGCGCGCCGGTAGCTCCCGCAGCGAACGCCGGTGATTCACGCGCGGGCGCCCGCCGACGAACTGCCAGATATAGCTTGCGAAGGAGCCGAACTCGTCCTGCACGCGCAGGAAGGCCCGAGCATTGGCGATCGCGGATTCGATTTTCAGCCGGTTGCGGATGATGCCCGGATCGGCCAGCAGGCGCCGCACGCGACGCCGGTCGTAGCGGGCGACTTTGCGGGGGTCGAAGCCGTCAAAGGCCGCGCGGAAGCCCTCGCGCTTGCGCAGAATAATCTCCCAGCTCAGGCCGGCCTGAGCGGCGTCCAGCACCAGGAATTCGAAGATTTTCCGGTCGTCGCGCAGCGGCACGCCCCATTCCCGGTCGTGATAACGCAGGGCCAGCTCGCTCTGAGGCCAGCCGCAGCGGGGCAGGCCGACCGGCTGGGCAGCGACGGTCATTTCGTTCTTTTGGCGTCCCCGGTGTCGTCGGCGCCGGGGAGAGCGCCGCGCAGCTTGCTGCCCAAGCCTTTCAGGCGGCCCTGGGCGGCCAGCGCGCCGTATTGCTTCATCATCGAGCGCATCTGCAGGTACTGCTTCAGGACCTGATTAACCTCCTGCACCGAGGTGCCGCTGCCGCGGGCGATGCGCTTGCGGCGCTTGCCGTCTATGACGCTATGGTCGTCACGCTCGGCGGCGGTCATGGAATTGATGATGGCCTCGACGCGTTTCAGGCGCGATTCGTCCACCTGGGTGTCCTTGGGAAGGTTGGCCAGCGGGCCGATCTTGGGGAGCATGCCCAGGACTTGCTCGAGCGGGCCCATTTTGCGGACCTGTTGGAGCTGGTCGCGGAAATCCTCGAGCGTGAATTCGCTGCGGCGGAGCTTGCGTTCCAGCTCCGCGGCTTTTTTCTGGTCAAAGGTGGTTTCGGCGCGCTCGATCAGGGTGAGCACGTCGCCCATGCCCAGCACGCGCGAGACGATGCGCTCGGGGTAAAAAGCTTCCAGGGCCTCGTATTTTTCGCCCACGCCGACGAATTTCACCGGGGCCCCGGTGACTTTGCCGATGGAAAGCGCCGCGCCGCCGCGCGCGTCTCCGTCCAGCTTGGTGAGGACCACGCCGGTGAGCCCCAGCCGGCGATGGAACTCTCCGGCGGAACGCACGGCGTCCTGGCCGATCATGGCGTCGGCGATGAACAGGATTTCGGCCGGCTGAAGCTCGCGCTTTAGATGGCCCAGTTCGGCCATGAGCTCGTCGTCAATGTGCAGGCGGCCGGCGGTGTCCACCAGGACCACATCGGAGGCCGAGAGCTTGGCCTCGCGCACGGCGCCGCGCACGATTTCGAGCGGCTTGTCGGTGCCGGTGGCGGGCCAGCAGGCCACACCGGCGGCCTTGGCCACCTGTGCCAGTTGCTCGCGCGCGGCGGGACGATAGACGTCGGTCGAAACCACCAGCGGCCGGTGGCCGTGTCCGGCGAGCCACTTGGCGAGCTTCCCGGTGGTGGTAGTTTTGCCGGAGCCTTGCAGGCCGGTGATCAGCCATACCGACGGCGGGCGCGAGGCAAACAGGGGCTTGGCATGCTTGCCCAGCAACGCCAGCAGCTCGTCGCGCACGATCTTGAGGATCTGCTGGTCGGGGGAGAGTTGCAGCATGACCTCGGAACCCGCCGCCTTGGCGCGGATGTGCGCGAGCAGCTCGTCGGCTACGTCCACGTTGACGTCGCCATCGAGCAGGGCTTCGCGGATGCCGGCGAGCGCGGCGTCCAGGTGCTCTTCGCTGAGCTTGCCCTGGCCGCGCAGATTCTTGAAGACGCGCTGCAGCTTGTCGGTGAGATTTTCAAACATGGCGTTGTGCCGTGGCCCCGGAACGCGAAATTGAGGCCACGACTCATTCTAGGAGACGCGTGGGGTCGGGTCAAACGCGAGGCGGAATGGGCGAGCGCGACTCCGGTGATATACTGCCCGGCGCTCGATCACTTCACACGGTGGTGAATGACGATGGCTCCGCAGACTGATAAGCCCCCAGCCCACGTGGGCATGCTTCAGTTACTGAACGGCTTGCACGTCACGGGCGCGGTCGCCTGTGTGGCTCAACTCGGCATCCCGGACCTGGTCGAAAACGGCCCCCGGTCAGCCGAGGACCTGGCGAGCCAGATCGGCGCCCATCCGCGGGCGCTGTACCGGTTGATGCGCGCGACGGCTAGCGTGGGCGTGCTGTCGGAAGGGCCGGATGGAGAATTTTCGCAGACGCCGTTATCGGCGGTCTTGTGCAGGAATGCGAATCCCAGCCTGCGCGCTTTGGCCGTCATGGGCACACGGGACTGGCACGTGCGCGGCTGGGAACGGCTCGGATTTTGCGTGCGCACGGGCAAGACGGCTCTCGATGAGGTTTACGGAAAATCCCTCTTTGAACATTTCAAGGAGAATCCGGAGGAAGCGCAGGTCTTCAACGACGCCATGACCGCGCTTTCCACGATTGACAGCCCCGCCGTGGCCGAGGCCTATTCTTTTGACGGGATCGGTTCCATCGTGGACGTGGCCGGAGGGCACGGACTCCTGCTGGCGACCATCCTGGCGCGCAATCCGCACCTCAAAGGGACGCTCTTCGATGAGCCGCACGTAATCGAGGGCGCCAAGAACGGTCCGCTCAAGCCTCTGATGGCGAGGTGCACGCTGGCCTCCGGCGATATGTTTTCTTCCGTGCCCGCGGGCGCCGACGCCTACATCATGAAGCACA
>Ga0214473_10002517_pt1 | contig 22515 bp, 22 predicted proteins | sample RVTome_7_FD_203509 | JGI IMG/M metagenome (GOLD analysis project Ga0214473, IMG submission 203509) | Soil microbial communities from uranium-contaminated site in the Upper Colorado River Basin, Wyoming, United States - RVT98D197 | ecosystem: Environmental > Terrestrial > Soil > Contaminated >... | reverse complement strand
AGGGGTCACAGAGGAATTTACTTTGGGTGAAGTCCTGATTTCATCTGGAAATGCATGCAGCCAGCCCTTAAAGGTGCCGCTGCAATGTTTTTCCAGCACCCTCGCCCGGTTTCTGCAGGTTATTTTTTGCAACTGGTGGGTTCATCCTCTGACAAAGGGATTGTGCTTTTTTTCGTATTGAATGGTTGATGAAGGCGTACCCCCGTAGTTGTGGCCCGGGTAGACGACCGTATCTCCCGGGAGAGTATAAAGTTTATTTCGAATGGATGCTTCCATGACCTCCCACGAACTTCCCGGAAAATCTGTCCTCCCCACAGCACCCACAAAAAGGGTATCACCTGTGAAGACCGTTCCATCAAGATAAAGGGCCATGCCTCCAGGGGAGTGCCCCGGTGTGTGAAGCACCTTGAGTCCCACCTTGCCCACCTGAATCACATCCCCATCTTTGACGAGGATGTCGGCAGGAGGAGAGGGCGTCGCCCTGAACATGGTCAGAAGATCCTGAGGGGTTTGAGTCAGATGCGGAGCGTCGTCTTCATGGATGACGATCTTAGCCCCGGTCTTTTTCTTCATCGCCGCATTTCCCATGATATGGTCCACGTGGGAATGGGTATTGACGATATATTTAATCTTGTCCAGCCCATGGGATTTGGCTTTCCCAATGAGCCGGTCCGCGTCGTCGGCTGGATCGATAAAGAGCCCCTCCTTCGACTCCTCGTCTCCGACCAGGTAACAGAAGACTCCCATGCTTCCGACTTCATACTGCTCGACAATCATTTTTCCCTCCTGAACGGTGCGATTTTCTCCTACTATAATTCACGAGCCTCCGAACTTCAACCTTTTTGTGTGTGGCTGGGACGTATTCAAGTAACTAAACCTAAACGGATAGCCCCTATTATAAAAGAAAGTTTTCACAAAACGATTTTTTCCTTGACAATACTTCCATCCATTTAGTACATACTAACCGTTTAGTATTTATCAGGTTTGGAGGTTCCGCATGACCTTTGGGGATATTTTGAGATGTTTTGCAAACAGGAACCCGGATAAAGTGGCCATATATGATCTTGACAAGGCCATCACCTTTAAGGATTTGAATGACCGAGTAAACCGGTTAGCCAATAAATTCCGGTCCCTGGGATTTCGAGAAAACGATAAAATGGCAATCCTTCTTTATAATCGCAGCCAATATATCGAGATTATTTTTGCCCTGGCGAAGATTGGTGTGACGTCTGTTCCTATTAATTTTCGTTTGGTGGGGGAAGAGATCAAATATATCTTAAATGACTCGGATTCCAGGGGATTAATACTGGAAGGAGAATTCATTGGCAGAATCACTCTTGTCAGGTCTCAGCTCAATATAGAATCAGATAAATATTATGTCATTGGAAATAAAGCAGCAAAAGGCATGGTTTCCTACGAAGGCCTGTTTGAAGATTCGTCCAGTAAAGAGCCCGCAGTCAATGTTGACGAGAATAGTTGCTTCGTGATGTCTTATACTTCAGGGACTACGGGCAGGCCAAAAGGAGTAGTGGCTTCTCACAAAGCCAAGATCCTGGACGCCCTTGCTCAGGGAATTGCATTCAAGATCTTCGAAGAGGATATCCATCTGGTTGCAGCGCCCCTCTGCCACTCAGGAGGGATGTTCTTCTGTCTTAACCGGCTTGCCGCAGGTGGGACGGTCTGCATTATGAGACAGTTCGATGCGGAGGGAGCCTTAAAACTGATCGAAGAGAAAAAGATTACGAACACGTTTATGGTTCCCACCATGTATAACTTTATCCTGGAATTGCCTGAAAGCACGCTACAGAAGTATGACGTCAACTCAATGCGAGTTCTCATCTGTGCGGGAGCGCCCCTCCCAACCCGGGTGAAGGAGGGAGCGATTAAATTCTTTTGTAATGCCGGCCTCATTGAGTTCTATGGCTTAACTGAATCTGCGATTGCCACCTACCTTCAGCCCTCCGATCAATTAAGAAAGATCAGATGTGCCGGTAAGCCTTTCTGGGGTGTCGAAATTAAGCTGCTCAATGAAAGCAGGGAAGAAGTATCTGTCCATGAAACGGGTGAGGTTGTATTAAAAAGCCCCTATCTCATGGAGGGTTATTATAAACGGGGGAAAGAGCGATTTGAGGGGGAATGGTTTTGCACGGGGGATTTGGCCAGGCAGGACGAAGAAGGTTACTTTTATATTGTTGATCGAAAAATTGATATGATTATTTCCGGAGCAGAAAACATTTATCCTGCGGAGATTGAAGAGGTCCTCTATTCGCACCCCAAGATTCTGGAGTCAGCCGTGATCGGAATACCCGATGAAAAATGGGGGGAGTCTGTCATCGCGGTCGTTGCCTTGAAAAAAGGGGAAAGGGCAAGTGAAAATGAGATCGTTGAATTCTGCAAGGCAAGACTGGCGGGCTATAAGATCCCCAGGGGCGTTATTTTTTTGACGGAACTCCCGAAAAGTTCTTCCGGGAAGATCCTAAAAAGGGTATTAAGAGAAGACTATTGGAAAAATCAAGAAGTAAAAGTCTAACAGGCTGCTGAAAAACGTCCATCCTAATCCTATTTCAGATTTAAGATTTTTTGAGCAAACTCATGATTTCACAGGGTAGGATATGAAAGGTCCAGGCAAGACCAATGCCATTCAGTCGCAAGAGACGGCGAGCCGGATCCTCAATCAGGCTATGAGATTGTTCCTCGAAAAAGGCTACCACGGGACCTCGATCGATGACATTACCCGGGCAGCCGGGTTAAGCAAAGGGGCCCTGTATTGGCATTATAAAGGAAAAGAAAATCTCTTGAAGAGAATCATACAGAAATGGGAAAAGGATTTCTTAGACGGGCTTATTCGGAAAGTGGCGGAAACAGATGGTGCGGCTGTTGATAAGTTCGAAAAACTGTTTCGATATACTGCCGCCTTCGCCTACCATAATCGGGACCTGTGTGCTTCATTTACGATGCTGGCAGTGGAGTTGATTGGAGCACGGCATAAGATCGAATCCGAGTTCAAGAGAATCTATAAGAAATATCAAACCTTTCTTTCAAACCTCATTCTCCAGGTGAAAAAAGAGAAAGTTTTTAAGAAGGAGCTCGACGCCGCCCTCACAGCTCTGAGCATTATGTCCTTTCAGGATGGAATCCTGATCCAATGGTCCATGAACAGAGATAAGATTGATGGGGATGCCTTCGTCAGGACTTACAAAACGATTCTTTTGAACGGGTTGCTCGCTTAGATCCCCTGGAGAATACGAGGTGTGAAATAGGCATGACATACGTCGAATTTGAAAAAAAAGAGAAGCTGGTCATTATTAGATTGCACAATCCGCCTGTGAATTCCCTCAATCTCTCGCTAATGGCTCAATTGAATGGGACCCTGGAGCAAATCGAGAGGGATGAAACCATACGGGTCGTGATACTCACAGGAAAAGGAAAGTTTTTTGCTGCGGGAGGCGACATCCAGGAATTAGAAAAGATAAACACTTCATTGGAAGGAGTCCAGCTTTCTGACCACATCCAGTCCGTTTTTAACAAAATCGAAACTTTTCCAAGACCCGTGATCGCCGCCATCAACGGGGCCTGCCTCGGAGGAGGATTAGAGCTTGCCCTGGCCTGTCATCTAAGAATTGCGGATGAGGAGGCTCTTCTGGGATTGCCGGAGATCAATTTGGCCCTCATTCCTGGGGGAGGGGGAACACAACGTCTGCCGCGAGTGGTAGGCAGGGCCAAGGCCTATGAGATGATTCTCTCTGGAGAAGCAATGGAAGCGAAGGAGGCCTATCGAATCGGCCTGGTGAATTTCGTTACGCCGAAAGGAGAGTGTATGGCCTATGCCGAGAGATATGGGGGAAAAGTGTCACGGAAGGCGTTTCCAGCTGTCGCAGCGGCTGTCAAAGCCGTTCAAGCGAGTAAGGAAGGAGATGGAGAAGAGGGAATGAGAAAAGAGGGGGAGCTTTTTGGCCATCTTTTTGAAACTCCTGAAAAGACGGAAGGGGTGAAGGCTTTTCTCGAAAAAAGGAAGCCGAATTTTGATAGATAGTTAAAAATATACCTGAAGTTTTAGCCCTTTGAAAAGAAGAGATTATGTCCACCGCGGAGCTTGCTGAGATCGCAGAGGAATTTTTTCTTGATCCAATCGGCCTCCGGCTCAGAGAGCTTCCGGCTCGGAGAGGAGACGGCGATTGGATCAAAGATACCTCCATTCGGGAACAACCTCTTCATTTCACCTCGATTGGATCAAAGCAATTTGCCCTGAAAGGGCTGACGGCTTTTGATTTGGCGGTATCTCCCCGGTCGATGAATCACCGGGATCTTCGACCCGCCAAATCAAGAATTCCTTACCTCCGTGTTCTCTGCGACTCTGCGGTGAATACGTTACAGCATTGATGAAATGACATACTAAGAGAAGAAAGGAAGGCGAATAAAGGGAAAAAACGGATGGATTTCGAACTTACGAATGAGCAGAAAGATGTAAAAAAGGCTGCCCGGGAATTTGCAGAGGGCACGTTTCCAGAAGTGGCTGAGGCGTGCGACCTCAACGAGACCTTTCCAAGAGACTTATGGAAGAAGGCCTGCGGCCTTGGATTTATAGGCGTCTTTATTGATGAGGCCTACGGGGGGCCAGGCCTGGGTGTTTTGGAGAACGCGCTCATCATGGAGGAATTCTCCAGGGTGGATGCAGGGTGCGGAAATATCCTGCTCACCACTCTAGGTGCAGAATTCATTCTTCTATACGGAAGGGAGGAGCAGAAGAAGAAGTACCTTCCCCTGTTGCCCAGAGGGGAGGCTATCATGGGGATGGCCATCACAGAGCCGGATGCCGGAAGCGACGTGTCCTCCGTATCCACAGTGGCCCGCAGGGTGAATGATCATTATGTGGTCAATGGGAATAAGATGTTTATTACCAATGGCAGCATTGCTGACTTCATCGTCATCTTCTGTCTCACGAATGAGGATGAAAAGGTGAAGACCAAACGTCATAGCGCCATCCTTGTGGAGACGAATCGAAAGGGATTTGAGGCCAATCAGCTGAAGCGAAAATTGGGAATGAGGGCTTCAGAAACCGCAGAACTCCATCTTTCGGAGGTGAACGTTCCCTTGGAGAATCTAGTGGGAGAGGTGGAGGGGGAAGGATTTTATCAACTCATGTCCGTCTTCAATCGTACCCGTGTTTCGGTGGCCGCCCAGGGAGTAGGAATCGCCCAGGGAGGATTGGAGAAGGCGATCCAATATGCGAAACAGAGAAAACAGTTTGGAACCCCCATAGGAAACTTCCAGGGGATACAGTTCAAATTGGCAGAGATGGCGAGCTGGATCGAAGCGGCAAGGGCCCTTTATTATCAGGCAGGCTGGATGGTAGACGAAAAAAAGATCGATCCCAAACGGATCTCCATGGCCAAATGGGTTGCAGGAGAGGTGGCTGTCAAAGTGATTGATGAAGTAGTACAGATCCATGGTGGTTATGGCTATCTGGGCGAATACGGGATCGAGAGGCTCTATCGGGACGTCAAGCTCGTGGAGATCGTCGAGGGAACCAAGGAGATTGAGAAGTTGATCATCGCTCGGGAACTTCTTGGGAGGATGTGATATAGAATGCATTGGAGAGGAGAACAATGAAAAAGGTTGTCATTGCCAGTGGTGTCAGAACGCCGATCGGTGATTTCGGCAGCGTCCTTCAACCTGTCAAGCCCGTCGATTTAATGTTGACCGTGATGAAAGAAAGTCTGCATCGTGCCCGGCTCGATAAGAATGACGTGGATCAGGTCATCCTCGGGAACTGTTTTTCTCCCGTTGACCAGAATATTGCCCGTCTTGCCTCTCTTCTCCTGGGCCTTCCGGATCGCGTCACAGGCCATACGATCAACTGTGCCTGCGCCTCATCCTCTCAGGCCATTATCTCGGGAGCCAATGCCATTGCCCTGGGTCAGGCAGACATTGTTCTGGCGGGAGGCGTGGAATCTATGAGCAATGCCCCTTACATTATGGAGACGGCCCGATGGGGACAACGTCTGCGCCATGCCCAGGTCATCGACCTCTTCTGGAAAGGGATGCAGGAATATCCCGTCGGAGGAGGAATGGGAATGGCAGCAGAACGGCTTACGGAAAAATACCATATCAGCCGTGAAGAACAGGACGCATTGGCCCTAAGCAGTCACCAGCGTGCCGTTCGTGCCATCAAAGAAGGAAGGTTTAATGGAGAAATCGTCCCGGTAGAAGTTTCCTCCGGGAAAGGCAAAACGGTTGTGGTGACCACGGACGAACATCCCAGGGAAGATACGAGTATGGAGGGCCTGGCGCGCCTGAAGCCGGCCTTCAAGGAGGGAGGGTGTGTCACAGCGGGCAATGCGTCCGGACTGAATGATGGGGCTTCGGCGATCATCCTGATGAGCGAGGAGAAGGCGAAGGAGAGGGGTATAAAACCTCTGGCATCGATCCGGTCTTATTGCACAGTCGCTTCGGACCCTTATCTCGTTGGCCTTGCGCCTGTTCCGGCCATCGGGAGAGTGCTAAAGGAGACGGGATTGACTTTAAGAGATATCCAGCTTTTTGAAATCAATGAGGCCTTTGCCGCCTACTATCTTGCTTGCGAAAAGGAAATGGGTCTCAACCGGGAAATCACGAATGTGAACGGCAGTGGGATTTCTTTAGGGCATCCCGTTGGGTGCACAGGCTGCCGTATCCTGGTGACGCTCATTTATGAAATGGAGAGGCAAGGCTTGAATTTAGGAATCTCTTCGCTCTGTGCCGGTGGCGGGGTGGGCACCGCCATCCTCGTAGAACGCTGAGACATTAACCCCACCCCCACCCCCACCCCCTGAACCATGTCAGGTTCGGGGCTTTGTCCTGCACCCTACGTGGTGCAGGGCTGGCCCTCCCCCTGAAAGGGAGGGAAATCGTGACGTGTTCCTCCCCCTTCAAGGGGGAGGTCAGGAGGGGGATGGGGTATTGCTAGCGCGGGAATGACGGCCTTTGATGACATTGGTGGCACTATGCATAGAATCATGTTTGCTTTGCAAGAAACCGGAAGGTGACTGAAAGGAGACGTTGGGATGGAACTTAATCGAATCGCGGTGATGGGGGCGGGATTGATGGGAACCGGTATTGCTCAAGTCGTTGCCATGGGAGGATACACGGTCCTGATCAGAGATATCGCCGCAGACTTTTTGAACAAGTCAAAAAGGAAGGTCGAGCAGAGATTAAAAGAATCAGTCGAAAAAGGAAAGCTCTCAGAGCAAGAGGGAAAAAATGCATTAAGCAGAATGACTTTTACGGAGGACCTCCAAGCAGCTGTGGCAGAGGCTGATTTCATCATCGAGGCCATTCCGGAAAATCTGGAACTCAAAAGGAAAGTACTTTCTGAACTGGACAAGGCGGCAAAACCCTCAGCCATTTTCGCCTCCAACACCTCAGAGCTGAGTATCGGTTCTTTGGCGATCAGCACCCGTCGTCCCGAACGGGTGATCGGTACGCATTGGTTTTTCCCTCCCCATGTGATGAAGTTGATCGAGGTCGTCGTTACGCCGGAAACTTCTCAGGAGACATTGGAGACAACCCTGACCTTCTGCAAGAAGATAGGCAAGGAAACGGTTGTCTGCAAAGACATTCAGGGATTTATTACCAGCCGGGCCATCTCAGCCCTGGTTGCGGAATGTATGAGGCTTTATGAAGAGGGAATTGCCTCCATCGAGGACATCGATAAGGCGATGCGGCTTGGCTTTAACCATCCGATCGGTCCCTTTCAACTCATGGACATGTCCGGGCTGGATGTCGTTTATCACGCCCTCGGCGGTTTGACCAAGGTTTATGGAGATCGCTTCAAGCCAGGCAAAAAGATGGCAGAGTTGGTTGGTTCTGGCAATTTAGGCCAGAAGACAGGAAAAGGGTTTTACGATTATCATTAATAAGAATCGACCTTTGTATTGATAAAAACCGGCCAGAAAAAAGGCTGCTGAAGTTCCAAGGAGGATGAAAATGGATTACGAAAATCTACTGTATGAGACTGCTGAACGGGTCACCACCATTACGATCAATCGACCTAAGTTCTTAAATGCCCTCAATGAGAGGACCCTGGAAGAACTGAGAAATGCACTTGCACGGGCAAAAGACGATCCGGCTACAAAAGTAATCCTGATCACCGGGGCGGGGGAAAAAGCCTTTGTCGCCGGTGCGGATCTTAATGAATTGGCTTCTCTGAATCCCATCAGCGGCAAAGGGGTGGCGGAAAAAGGCCAGGCCCTGTTTTCATTCCTGGAAAATCTTGGAAAACCGACGATTGCAGTCGTGAACGGGTTTGCCTTGGGCGGCGGGACCGAGCTGGCACTGGCCTGTACCCTGCGCGTTGCCTCACCGAATGCTAAATTCGCTCTCCCCGAAGTGGGATTGGGCATCCTCCCGGGGTATGGCGGGACCCAAAGGCTTCCGAGACTGGTGGGCAAAGGGAGAGCCATGGAGATCATCTTATCGGGGGAAGCGATCGATGCCCAGGAGGCCTATCGCATTGGCCTTGTGAACAAAATATTCTCCAAGGAATCTTTGATGGAAGAGGCGAAGCAATTTGCCCAAAAGTTCACTCAAAAAGGAGCGATGGCCCTTCGTTTTGCTATGGAGGCAGTCCATCAGGGGCTCGAAGTGCCTTTGGAGAAAGGGCTGGGGATAGAGGCTGCCCTTGGCGGATTATGTTGGGCTACGGAGGATGCAAAGGAAGGGACAAAAGCCTTTTTGGAAAAGCGCAAACCCATGTTTAAAGACCGTTAAACGATGGTATCAAAAAGAAAACTCCTCTGCGATCTCAGCGTCTGCCGTGGACATAGTCTGTTCTTTCAAAGGGCCAAAATGTTACAAGCAGTGATACTCAGGGGAAAAGCATGTTTAAAAAAATAACTCTTGAAAGAGAAGATGGGATCGGGGTCCTTCGATTCAATCGGCCCGAGGTGATGAACGCCTTTGATCCGGAAATGATGGAGGAGTTGTTGAAGTCGATCGATCAGATTCGGAATGATGATCACACGAAAGTCTTGGTGATGATGGGAACCGGAAAAGCTTTTTGCGTAGGGGTCGATATCACGACCATCAAAGGGTTAAGCGTGGAACAAGGAACCGAATTCCTGAAAAGGGGCCATCAGGTTATATTGAATTTAGTGGCAATGGAGAAGCCCGTCATCGCAGCCGTTCATGGTTATGCCTTTGGGGGCGGGTGGAACTTTGCGTTGGCTTGCGATCTGGTGATTGCATCGGAGGATGCGAAGTTTTCTCAAGCCTTCGTCAAAATCGGATTGGTCTCGGATATGGGAGGAATGTACTTTTTACCGAGATGGGTGGGTTTAAACAAGGCGAAGGAATTGATGTTTATGGGCGAGACGATCGATGCAAAGGAAGCTGAAAGAATTGGAATGGTCAATCGGGTCGTTCCCAAAGACGATTTGGAAAGGGCTGCAAAGGAATTGGCCAGGAAAATAGCCCTGGGGCCATCGAAACCCATCCAATTGATGAAGAAGATATTAAGTCAATCTGCCCATCTCGATTTGCCTTCTTTGCTCGAATTGGAAGCCCAGGCCCAGGCCATATGTTCTCAGACAGAGGACCATAAAAGAAGTGTGGAGGAATTTCTGCAGAAAAGAAAAAAGAGTTGAAGAAAGATGAGAGGGCATCTGCGCCAAAGTAGGAGATTGCTTCGCTACGCTCGCAATGACAACCTGAGTAGAAACGAAACCTCACTGTCATTGCGAGGAGTCCCGCGTTTCGCGGGACGACGCGGCAATCTTTAAAGGCACTGATATCAAATGGGCTTCGCGCTAACTTTAGGTCGGAGAGACTCGATGAGAGGACATGCATGTCAATAAGACAATTGGGGAGCAAGATGGGTTGGGAGATCATGGAAGGGGAATGGCCTGATTTTAAAGGCAGGATTTTCAAGAAGAGACCCAAGAATCTTGTTGAGATCCTGGAGAATACTGTCAACAACTCTCCCGACTTGATAGGGTTCATCTGCAATGAGCGAAAATTGACTTTCAAGGAATTTGATCAGCGATCGAACAGGATTGCAGCGGGATTTAAGAAATATCACGTTAAAAAAGGAGATCGTGTTTCTCTCCTTTTAGGGAATGGCCTGGAATTCCCACTTTGCTTCTTTGCCTTAATGAAACTGGGTGCAATCGCAGTCCCCTTAAATACCCGATTCAAAGGCGAAGAATTGTCCTATGAAATCAATCATTCAGGGAGCAAACTCCTCGTCCTTGACGAGGAATATTGGCCCAATATTGATCCGGTCCGAAAGGATCTGAAAACCGTTGAAAGAATATTCTTCAACGGGCAGGAGGTTCCTGAAGGCGTTCTTTCTTTTGTTGAACTGAACGAGAGTCAGGAGATTTTGGAAAAGGTCAGGTTGGATGAAACTGATGATGCGGCCATTATGTATACTTCAGGTACGACGGGCAAACCCAAAGGGGCTGTCCTGTACCACCGGGGTCTCATCGCATCGGCAATGCAGGTGAGTGATTTCATCGCTTACGAGCCCAAAGATCGAATCATCTGTGTGGCCCCTCTCTTTCATGCCACAGGTCTTGCCATGATTATGCTCTCCCATATTTTCAGCGGCATCCCTTGCGTCTATATGAGAACCTTTAAGGTGAAGGATTTTTTGGAGATCATGTCTTCTGAAAAGATTACCAAGACTATTGGCGTGATTAATATCATCTGGCTGATGATCAATCACCCTGAGTTCGACCGTTATGATTTTAGTTCTTTCAAGGTCGCCATGTTCGGCGGGTCGCCTGCCGCAGAAGAGATGGTCAAAGGGATTCTGAACAAACTTCCTCATCTTAAGATCAGCGTCGGCTACGGTTTAACCGAGAGCCATGGGATTGTTTCAACGACTTCCTATGAGGATGCCCTTCGAAAGATTGAAGCGGCAGGTCAGCTTCTCCCATTGGTGGAGGCAAGGATTGTGGATGATGAGGGAAAAGAATTGGCACCCAACCGTGTGGGGGAGATTACCCTGAAAAGTCCGGCGATCACGAAAGGGTACTGGAGGAACCCCGAGGCGACCCAGGCCACGATTACAAAGGGCTGGCTGCATACGGGCGATATTGGGAAATTGGACGATGAAGGGTATCTGTATATTCTCGATCGAAAGAAGGATATGATTAATCGGGGAGGAGAAAAAATCTACTCCCTTGAAGTTGAGAATGTGATCTCCAGACATCCGAAAGTTCTGGAAGTCGCGGTGGTGGGCGTCCCGGATAAATTCTTCGGTGAGGCCGTGAAAGCTACAATCGTATTAAGAACTGGACAAACTGCAGCTGAGGAGGAGTTTAAGAATTTCTGTTCAGGACAATTGGCCGATTATAAGGTTCCCAAGTACATCGAAGTTTTGGATTCCCTGCCCAGAAATCCCGCGGGCAAGGTGATCAAGGGGGAACTGAAATATATAAGGAAATAAAAAAAATCTCCTCCCTTTGGAAAGGGAAGCAGGGAGGGGTTTTAGAAGTTCTTGATAAGGAGAATCCATGGAACCTGCGCACTTCGTCGCTTTGGTCACGGGGGCTTCCAGAGGGATTGGACGGGCTATCGCGATCGGTTTGGCAAAGGAAGGGGTTTCTGTTGCCGTCAATTACCAATCGAGGCGGGACGCTGCAGAAGAGGTTGTCCGTGAGATTATAGGGGCCGGGGGCAGAGCGATTGTCGTAAAGGCTGACGTAGCAAACGATGCTGAAGTGAAATCGATGGTGGACAGGGTTGTAGAAGAATGGGGAACGATCGATATTCTTGTGAACAATGCGGCAACGCACAGGGGCGGGAGGATTCAAAATTTGACCCTTGAGGATTGGGGTCTAGTGATCAACTCTGTCCTGGGAGGGGCCTTTCACTGCTGCAGACATATCATCCCCATGATGGTAGGAAAAAAATGGGGCAGGGTGATCAATCTTTCTTCTTATGTCGGGCTCCATGGTTTTCCCGGGGACACTCCCTATGGCGCAGCCAAGGCCGGGATTCTCGGGCTCACCCTGTCTCTGGCTAAAGAAGTCTCAACCAAGGGAATTACCGTCAATGCCGTAGTCCCCGGGTTTGTTCCCACGGATATGACGGCCGGGCTCTTCAATACAAAGGAAAAACTCGATCTTGAAATCCAGAGGATCCCTTTGCGTCGCCCCGGGAAACCGGAAGAGATTGCGGATATGGTCAATTTTCTGGTGTTCAAAGGAGAGTATATTACCGGAACGGTCCTGAGGGTTGACGGAGGACTGGCCATGTAACCCCCTCACCCTCCCCTCTCCCCCCAGGGGAGAGGGAAAGGGTGAGGGGAACGAAAGGGAGGAGATTCAATGGGCGATAAAAAAAAGAAAGAGATCGAAGGACGGTGGAAGAAATTTCAGGAGCATTTTGGGCTTAGCGATGAGGAATTAGCGATCCACCGATCGAATCCCAAGCATGTAAAGCCCATGGAGGATGCACCAGCCTTTGTAAAATATAAGATGGTCGTTGAGGTCATAGAATCTCACAATTGCGGTTCTGGCCATAAAGTAGGCGATAAGTTTGTCATTGATGCAGGTGGATGCCTGGTTCTGGATGAATGTCCTCCTGGCAACAGAATATGTGTTGCAGCCGTGTATGCGATGAAGTCAGCCGTCGATCGAATGTGGCAAGCATTTTACGACGATTCTACGGACGTATTCCAGGACACCGTTCATTGCTCGGACGTTGGTACCCAAAGGGGCGGATGGGGAGAAGTGACAATGAGGATATACGCGGTGCCAAAAGACAAAAAGGTAAATCCTTAAAGGTATTCAAGTGGTCTTTACCATTAGGCTGCTGATGATGCGGGGGGAGTGTTCGACTGAGATTTCTGGACTCTTTCAAAAATCTCAAAAAAAGGTTTGACATCCCCTTTTTTTGGTGCTTTAATCCCACCTTAATTTTAAGAATTGCCAGTAAATTAAAAAGGAAGGAGGTAATCGCTTATGAAAAGATTCGTTGTCATTCTAATGGTTGTCGTAGGGGTGAGTGGCCTGATTTTAGGTGTCCGTGTCGCGCCAGCTCCGGCAGCGGAAAAACCTGTTGAGCTTTCAGTCAGTCACATGTACCCTGCCAATTCTTTTGAAGACAAGCATATCAATCGATGGGCGAAGAAGGTTGAGGAGGAGAGCAAGGGCAGGCTTAAATTCCGCATCTTTCCCGGCGGGGTTCTGGTCAATGCCTTTGAAACTTACTCCGGCGTCGCCAAGGGCGTAGCCGATATCGGTGCAAGTTACCGGTATGATCGAAAAGGGGCCGAACTCACGGGCATGGTTTCTGAGACTTTTGCAGGGGTGCCTGACGCAACTACCGGTACCCGTATCTTGGACGATATCCGGAAAAAGTTTCCTGAGTGGGACAAGGAGTGGGAGGCCGTTAAGGTTTTGTGGGCGGCCTCCGATGGGCCTGCATACATTGTGACCAAACCGAGACCGGTCAAGACCCTGGAAGATTTAAAAGGTCTGCAGCTCAGGGTCCCGGTAAGGGAGGCGGCTGAGGGACTTAAAGCGCTGGGAGGTACCCCGGTCGGTATGCCGTTAGCCGATTTTGTGATCGGCCTGGAAAAAGGGACAGTCGATGGCGGGACCGTACAGAAACGCGCAATCCAGTCGTATAAGCTTGCCCCATCAGCAAAATACTGCACAGAAATGAGCCTCTATTGCCCTTCCAATTGGTTTATGGCCATGAACTGGACTAAGTGGAAGGCCCTCCCTCCCGACCTTCAGAAAGTCATTGATGACAATCGCGAGTGGGGCAAGCGTGATTGTGTGGCGACCTTTGACGCCGGAGATAAGGCCGGCATAGACTGGGCGAAGAATTTGGGCATGGAGTTTATCTCCCTCAAACCCGAGGAGAAAAAGAGGTGGTTGGCTATCTTAGGAGACGCCTACGGAAAGCTGGCAGCAGGACTTGATGCCAGAGGATATCCTGCGACAAAGATGTTTTCCTTTGTCCGGGAACGGATGGCAGAGTATGTCAAGTAAATTAGAAAACCCTGGTCTTGGGTCAAGGCTACGGTTACGAAGCCTGTTTCGTTCAGGGTCCAACGGTTACGTGCCTTAACGCCGAAGTGCCTGCCTGCGGCAAGCAGGCGTTTCGGCACGCAGGCGTGAACTTCTTGAGTCCCGCCTATAGCGGGATAACCGAATGACGATACGGGTATCGCTGCCCTTACCGTAACCGGAAGGCTTTATTTTCTACATAATACCCCATGCCCGGGGGGGCACCCTCGAACCATGAAAATGGGTTTTAGTTTTGGTTTTGCTTTTTGTTTTGGTACTTACGCTATGCGCTATGCCCTATGCGCTATGCTATTTTCTAACTAATGGAGCGGGGTTTGACAGATGTCCCTTTGGTTGAAGCTTGGTCAGTTGATCACTAAGTTGGTTATCGTAGTAGCCTCCGTTGCCTTATTGATCACAATGGCCATGGTTGTTGTCAACGTTTGCAGCCGCGGTCTCTTTGCATCGCCCATCATGGCAGCGGTCGAGATTGTTGGTTTGGCCGGAGTTTTTCTGATCTCCCTTGCCATCGTCTTGACGGAGCGGAAGCGGGCTCATATTGCTGTTCAGATGGCGGTGACCAGACTTCGACCGCAGCATCAGCAGCTTTTCACCCTTTTTACTTTCTTTCTCAGCCTGGGTGCGGTCGCTCTGCTGGTGTGGGGCGGCGTTTTGGAATTCTGGGAAGATGCGACCACACCCGGAGCGACGACTTACGTTCTTGGCATCAGTAGGGCCCCTTTCAGATTCATTTGGGTAGCGGGATGCATCGTTCTTTGCGGATTTCTCCTGAAGCATTTAATCGAGGCCTTCGTTAAGGTGAGAAAGAAATGAGCCCATTTACTATCGGTGTCATGGGTGTCGCGGTTGTCCTCTTATTGATGGCTTGCGGATTGCCGATCGGTTTTGCCATGGTTCTGGTGGGCTTCGCGGGATTTGCCTATATGGTCAATGTCACTGCGGCGATTCATGTGGTAGGCACTGTCCCGTACGCGCTCATATCCAATTACGATTGGATCGTTCTCCCTCTGTTTTTCTTCCTCGCTGCCATCCTCTTCGTTGGAGGATTGGGCCGAAGCATGTTCAAGCTTGCCTACAATTATTTGGGGCGTCTGCCGGGAGGTCTGGCAATGGCCACCATCGGGGCAATTTCGATTTTCTCCGCGATCAGTGGATCAAGTATCGCCGCAGCCATTACGATAGGAACAATAGCCTTACCAGAAATGAAAGCGCATCAATACGACGACTCCTTAGCTACAGCGGCTGTTGCTGCGGGGGGTACTTTAGACATACTGATCCCCCCCAGCTCCATCTTTGTTATTTATGGAATTATTACCGAAACATCGATTGTCAAACTTTTTGTTGCCGGTATCGTTCCCGGGGTGATCCTTAGCTTGTTGTTTATGTCTATGATTTACATCCGGGCAAGACTGAATCCGGCTATTGCTCCTCCAGGACCGGGCACAAGCTTCAGAGAAAAGCTGGCGGCAACCGGCGAGTGCGTCGATGTCGTCGCGTTGATCGCTCTCGTTTTGGGAGGTCTTATCATTGGCTGGTTCACTCCCACGGAAGCTGCGGGGATCGGAACTTTTGGGGCTATTGTGGCATCTCTGATCAGAAGACGGCTCCATTGGAAAGGGTTCAAAGAGGCGATCAGGGACACTGTTCAAAATACGGGCATGGTCTTTATGGTCCTGATAGGTGCCCTCATTATGAATGCCTTTCTGGCGGTGAGCAGAATTCCTATGGAGTTAGCAAGCATTGTCTCGAGCTTTGGGCTCCCGCCCACTCTTGTGATGGGGCTGATCGTCGTGGTCTATCTGATCCTTGGCTGTTTTATCGATACGATGTCAATGGTTTTGCTTACCATACCCATTTTCTTTCCCCTGGTCAAAGAACTGGGCTATGACCCGATATGGTTCGGGGTCATTGTGGTGTTGGTGGTGGAGATGGCAATGGTTACTCCACCCGTAGGTATGAATGTATGGGTTGTTTACGGGATTGCTAAAGGTGTGCCCATGGAGGTTATATTCAAGGGTGTATTGCCTTTTGTTCTGGTGGAGATTATTTTCGTAATCTTACTCATTGCCTTCCCCCAGATTGTGCTATTTTTGCCCGAACTGATGAAATGAAATAAACCCCGTCAGAAAGGACGGGGCTTTACGGGTGGAGGAGATCCTGCCATAGAGCATACCACGTCGAAAGATGGCACACCCATTGCGTACGAGCGTCGTGGCGAAGGCCCGCCACTCGTCTTAATCCACGGCGCAGCTGCTGATCATACCCGCTGGACGCCCATCCTCCCGGAATTGGAGAAACATTTCACAGTTTACGCTGTGGATCGCAGAGGGCGCGGGCGGAGTGGAGATGTCGAGCCCTATACCCTGGACCGGGAATACGAAGACGTGGCTGCAGTCGTTGATTCAATTCCTGGTCCGGTGAACCTGCTGGGGCATTCCTACGGAGCCATATGCTCTTTGGAAGCTTCCCTTAAGACCTCCAACCTTGGAAAGCTCATCTTATACGAACCTCCTTTATCTACCAATGTTAAAAAGAACTCCCCTCCCGATGCCTTAGACAGGATGAACTCCTATCTTCATGCTGGAGAAGACGAAAAAACCTTACTCTTTTTTCTCCAAGAGGTTGTCGGAATTCCACAGAAGGAGATTCGTATGCTAAGAATCCTGCCCAGCTGGCCTTCCAGGGTTGCTTTGGCTCACACTCTCCCCCGCGAAGAAGCAAGCATAGAATCCTATATTCTCAAACCTGAACGGTTTTCCAATATGGCAACACCCACGTTGCTCCTTCTTGGTGGGGACAGCCCACCATTTTTCAGAGCCGCGATCGAAGCTCTCAAAAGATCTATTCCCAATAGCAGGATCGCAGTGATGCCCGAACAACGGCATGCAGCCATGGACACTGCCCCGAAAGTTTTTTTACGTGAGGTGATAGGATTTATAAAAGAGTCTCCTTGGAATATTGGAATGATGGAATGATGGAATATTGGGAATACGGCCCAATTCAAATCCCAATGGATCTTGCTGAAGGAAGCGAAGCTTCCTCTACCCATTATTCCATCTTTTTCGACATTGGGTTTTTTTCAGTAGGATCAAATATATTCTAAACTCACAAGGAGGAGTCATCCGATGAAGAGATTATATCCTCTTAAGATCGACGCCTATTCTCATATTGCGCCTCCGAAGTACAAGGCGCTTCTTGAAAAGATAGCTCCCCAAGAAGTGGCCTATAAGCTTGATCCCATCCCTCCCCTCTTTGACCTGGACCATCGATTCCGGATCATGGACAGGTACGAAGGGCTGGTCCAGGTCATCGCACCGGCCTGGCCATCTGTTGAGGAGGTTGCGGCCCCGAAAAAGGCGTTGGACTTGGCGAAATTGATAAATGATGGGATGGCTGAATTGGTTCTCAAATATCCTGAGAGATTCGTTGCAGCTGTTGCCTGTTTGCCCATGGGCAACATAGACGCTGCCTTGAAGGAGACGGATCGGGCCATCAATGATTTGAGGTTCAGGGGGGTCCTGATCTATACCCCTATCAATGATAAGCCTCTGGACTCGCCGGAATTCATGCCCCTCTACGAGAAAATGTCCCGGTATGATCTGCCCATATTGATTCACCCGATGAGGTCTCCGGGATACCCGGACTACAGGACCGAAAAGGAATCAAAATACAAGATCTTTAGTACCTTCGGCTGGCCCTACGAGACCACCGTGGCCATGACCCGCATCGTATTCAGCGGGATACTGGAAAAATACCCGAACTTGAAGTTTGTGACCCATCATTGCGGCGGGATGGTTCCTTACTTTGAAGAAAGGATAAAACAGTTTTATGACGTCGGAGAGATGCGAAGAGGCGAGAAATATGTACAGGGGCTTAGAAAAGCGCCGATTGACTATTACAAGATGTTCTACAATGACACGGCGATCTACGGCAGTACCCCCGCACTGATGTGTGCCCATGCCTTCTTTGGTGCAGACCATCTGCTCTTTGGAGCGGATATGCCGCTTGGAGATACGGAACTGGGCAACAGAAATTACAGGCAGACAATCAACGCAATTGAAGAGATGGATATTCCTGATGAGCACAGGAAGAAAATATATGAAGAGACCGCCAGAAGGCTCTACCGTTTGGCGATTTAGTGCCTACTGGAATGTTGGAATACTGGGTTTAAATCCAAACAGAATTTCTTTACCCATTATTCCATCGTTCCACTATTCCATTGTTCCTCTACCACTACTTCATCTTCTTTAGGAGGTCGTTCAATGAGAAAAAGAATATGCTCGCTTCTTGTCGCACTCTTCTCGATTCCCTTGCTTTCGGTACAACCTGCCGCAACCCAGACATACCCGATAAAGCCCCTCGAAATCATCTGTCCCTACACGCCGGGTAGTTCCATGGACATCCTGGCCAGGTTGATTGCGGACACAGGGCAGAAGTATTTCGGTCAACCTATGGTTGTGGTCAACAAGCCGGGTGCCGGGGGGAGTATCGGTGCTGCCGATGTCATAAGCTCAAAGCCCGATGGCTATAAAGTTCTGGAGTCCGCCCAGGTCTTTTTTGCAACCACGACGAAGACGCAAAAAGTGCCGTTTGACCCGGACGATCTTGTCCCTCTGGCCAACTTCATGGAGTTCAAGTACGGTTTCCTGGTCAAGGAAGATTCTCCCTTCAAAACATTTGACGACCTTATCACCTATGGCAAGAAGAATCCGGGTCAGTTCAAGTGGGCCCACACGGGCCGGGGTATCACCCTCCATATGAGCGGGCTTCTCATTTTCAAGAAAGTGGGAGTGACGACGATCGATGTGCCGTACAAGGGCACCCCCGAAGCGCTTACAGCCCTTTTAGGCGGACATGTGGATGCGGCGAACCTCGTTTACGGGGCCACTTCGGAACAGGCAAGGGCAGGCAAAGTCAGATACCTGATGTTCATGACCGATAAGAGATACAGCGATCATCCGACCATCCCGACAGCAGCCGAGCTTGGCTATCCCGATGCGGTATTACCTACCTATGTCGGTCTCTATGTTCATAAGAATACGCCGGATGCGATTAAGAAAAGGCTGATGGAGGTCTGTAGAAAAATCTACGAGGATCCGGAGCTGAAGAAAGGAATTGAAAGGATCGGTGAGAGCCCAAAGTTTGGCGGACCTGAATTTCTTAAGGAGGCGATCAAGAGACAGGAAGAGATCGGGATCCCCATTTTGAAAGAAGTAGGTCTCTACGTGGGCAAATGATTAGGTTGACATCACCGAATCCATCATGCTAAGGTGGGCAAAATTACGGGAAAACAAAGGAGATAGGGGGTCGGAAAAAACAGAACAAAAGGAGCGAACGCATGACGTTAACTGCGAATGAAAAGAAGGAACGACATCAGGCAATGCAGCGGATCGTCACGGAAAACAATCTTCAGGCCCTTCTCTTGATCGGAGACACGAATGTCGGTCACAGTTTCTATGGGGACTTCAGATACTATACGAATTACCGGGTTAACTTTCAGCGGCAGATCGCTGTTGTCTTCCCCGATTCGGAACCGGTCTTATTCCTTTACTCCCAATTCGGACTGGGGCCTGCCCGGCAACGCTCCTTTATACGTGATTGTCGGGTCAGCAGCAACTACATAGCCAGTGTCGTTCAACTATTAAGGGAACGCGACGTTTCGGCAGGCAGGTTCGGTATCAATTCTGAAATGGTTCCCATGATCTGGTATGAGTATCTCAGAAAAGAGATGCCCGGGATAGAACTCGTGGAAGTTCATGATGAGATCATGGAAATCCGTTTGAAGCGGAGCAAGGAAGAGGTGGAGATGTATCGTAAAGGGGCCGCCCTAGGTGTTGCAGGATTTGAGGCGGCCTTGAAAGTCATTCGTCCGGGCATCAGCGAGTATGAAATCGCAGCCGAAATCGAATATGTCGCCCGCAAACAGGGCGTCGAAGAACATTTCACGTTGATAGGATCGGGAAAGTTCGCCTTGGGGGACGACAATAGGCTGCCGCTGCCTTATAACCCCAGCCATAGACGGATCGAGGCGGGGGACACGGTTGTTATGGAAATCACACCCCGGTACGGGGGATACTGGACACAGTTGGTACGAATGGTTGACGTGGGTAAACCGAACCATGATCTTGCAAAGATGCAGACCGTGGCCCGGGATGCGGTTAGAGCGGGTCTGGAGCAGTTCAGACCGGGAAAAAGGGTGATGGATATAACAGCAGCGATGCAGTCGTACATCGGAACATGCGGTTTTATCGGCAGGCCTCCCTTCGGCCATATCTGCGGGGTGGATCTCGTGGAAGAAAGAGTGGCCCTGGATAACGAGAGGATGATCGAACCCGGATTCGTCGCTATCATTCATCCCATGGTTCATACGGCAGATGGCAAAAATGTCATATTCTGGGGAGAGACCTATCTTGCCATCTCGGAAGGATACGAGCGGCTCCATCAGGCCACCGACGAGATCCTCACGCTGTGAAGAGGGATGAGGCGATAGGGGCGAACGAAAGGGACGACGATGATCATGATCACCGGAGGGATGGGATTTCTCGGAGCTTCTCTTGCCAAAATTTTATGCGACGCAGGGCATAAGGTTCTGCTCACGGTTCACAAACAGAAGGAACTGGCCACTTTCCTCAAATCCTATGGGGACAAAAACCTCTTCATGGCTCCCCTTGATATCACGGATTTGGGAGAGGTCGAAAAGACGATCCATGCCTATGGGATAACGAGCATCATTCATGCCGCTTCCGTGTATGAAGGGAAAGGGACCTTGTATGAGGCCATGCGCGTCAATATTATCGGGACGATCAATATTCTGGAAGCATCGGTGGGCAAGGGAATTTCACGGGTCACTGCCATCAGCACGGAAGCCGTCTATCAAGGGATAAAGCAGAAGGAGCCCTTGAGGGAGGACCAGCTTCTCCATGTCGAATCGGACCGGTACATACCGGGAACAAAAAGGGCGGAAGAGAATCTCGCCTTATTATATGTCGCAAAAGCGAATCTGGATATCGTCCTTGTACGGGCAAGCCGCATATACGGACCTCTGGCCGCGGGCGCAAGGAGTCCTATCCGCCTGATCGTCGAATCGGCGACAGAGGGTAAAGCCTGCCACCTGCCGCAGATTGACGAAGACGAAGGTCATGACAACATCTATGTGAAAGATTGCGCCCGGGGCGTGGTCATGATCCACACGGCCCAAAAGCTAAACCATCGTATCTACAATCTCGGCTTCGGCCAGCTCAGGACCTTTGGCCAAATAAGGGACGCGGTGCTCAGGGTTTTTCCAAAAGTGCAAATCGTCCTTGGCAAGAACCTCGGCGATGTGACTCCGACGAAATCGTCCCTCGATATCAATGCATGCCTTGACATAACCCGCATCAGGGAGGAACTGGGCTTCCAACCTGAGTACGATGTCGACAAAGGGGTCCGGGCTTATATTGCCTGGCTTAAGGATAAACAGTATTCTTGAAAAGAGGAGGTATAATCTCATGAGAGTTAGAATGGCTCTACTATTCGCAGCACTGGTATGCATGGGATCTCTTTTGTCAACCGCCGCCTTTCCTTTGGACTATCCTACAAAACCGATCGAGCTTCTTGTTCCGTATACAGCGGGCAGTTCACTCGATATCCTGGCTCGTCACATTGCCGATGTGGCCCGCGCACACCTTCCACAACCTATCGTTGTGGTGAATAAAGCGGGCGCGGGGGGAAGCCTCGCCGCCGCGGAGATCATCAGCGCGAACCCTGATGGCTATAAACTGACGACTCAAGGACAGATGTTCTTTGCGACAACAGTGAAGACCCAAAAGGTCCCCTTCAACCCCGATGATCTGGTCCCCTTAGCCAATTTCATGGAATGGAGGCTGGGCTTGATCGTGAGAGAGGATTCTCCGTTTAAGACCTTTGATGATCTTCTCGCCTACACCAGGAAAAACCCTGGCCAGGTGAAATGGTCCCACCTGGGCCGGGGAATTCCGCCCACCATCATCCTCCTTAGTGTGTTTAAGAAAGCCGGTGTTCAAACGATCGACGTGCCGTACAAAGGGAACCCCGAAGCTCTTTCGGCTCTGCTGGGGGGGCACGTCGATGCAGCCAGTATGGGATTGGCGGTTGTCAAGGAGCAGGCAAGGGCTGGAAAAATCCGATATCTGGTATTTTACAGCGACCACAGATTCAGCGATGCACCGAACGTGCCATGCCTCCAGGAACTCGGCTACACCGATGCCGCAAAGCTTGTAACCTATGGAGGGTTGTACATACACAGGAAGACGCCTGATAACATAAAAACGTATCTTATGGATATCTGTAAAAAGATCTATGATGATCCGAAATTCAAAAAGCTCCCTGACATAGGCGGAGAGGAGCCTCGTTGGGGCGGGCCTGATTTCGTGAGGCAAAAAATCAAGGATGCAGAGGAAGTGGGTATCCCCCTCCTGAAGGAGCTGGGTCTCTACACAGGAAAATAACGGCGTGAGATTCGCTTCTTAGG